>Ga0272446_1000066_pt1 | contig 127259 bp, 116 predicted proteins | sample YNPCB0061_FD_194587 | JGI IMG/M metagenome (GOLD analysis project Ga0272446, IMG submission 194587) | Hot spring microbial mat communities from Yellowstone National Park, WY, United States - YNP-CB-006-1 | ecosystem: Environmental > Aquatic > Thermal springs > Hot (42-90C) > Sediment | place...
GGAACGGCGGGCGAAGGCACAGGCTCAGCCACGGGCTCAAACGCCCCAGGGCCCTGCGGCCTTTCGCCCGCCACCGCACCGCCAACGTTAGCCGAGGCCCGCGCGGATGAGCCAGACTTACAAGGCGCCGCTCAGCCGCGGCGCAGCCACAGCAGCGCCTCGCCGCCCGGCAGGTCCTGCACGGCCAGCACCTGGTGGCCCTGCTCGGCGGCGGTGCGGGGGATGTTGCGGCGCGGCTCCTCGCCCTTGAGGTGCACGCGCAGCACCTGGCCCGGCGCCATGCGGTCCAGCGCGAGGCGGGTGCGCACGAAGGTCATCGGGCAGGCGTCGGCGCGGATGTCGAGCGTCGAGTCGGCCGGGAGGGGCGGCGGATCGTCGCAGCCGGCGCCCTTCGTATCCGCGTGTGTCATTCCTGACATCACGGTGTCCTCGGGTTCATTTTTCTTGCCGCATGACCTGTGGAGGCGGCAGTTGACGTCGCCGGCCCGGAAGTTCTGGCGATGCGGCGCGGGAAAATACGCCCGTCCGGGGCGGGGGCTGTTGCTGCCCGGCACATGTCCGGATACATGCGGCGGAGACGACTCGCAGGAGACTCCACATGGCCGACGACAGCAAGCCCTCCGAACTCCTCGCGCTCACCGCGCAGATCGTGTCGGCGCATCTGTCGCACAACACGGTGGCGTCCGGCGAATTGGCGGGGCTGATCCGCGACGTGCATGGCACGCTGGCCGCGCTCGCGACCGGCGCCGCGCCCGCCGCGCCGGCCGAGAAGCCTCAGCCGGCCGTGCCGATCAAGAAATCCATCCACCCGGACTACCTGATCTGCCTCGAGGACGGGAAGAAGCTCAAGATGCTGAAGCGCCACCTGAAGAGCGCGTTCAACATGACGCCGGAACAGTACCGGGAGCGCTGGGGCCTGCCGGCGGACTACCCGATGGTCGCGCCCAACTACGCCGAGAAGCGGAGCGAGCTGGCGAAGAAGATCGGCCTCGGCCGGAAGCCGGCGGATGGCGCGAAGCCCGCGGGCAAGGGCCGCAAGCGCGCCGCCGCCGCCGCCTGACCGGCCCTCGCCCCGGGCCTTGCCCCGGGGCGCGGCAGGGGCTAGCGACACCGCTGCATGTCGGGTTCCGCCGCCGAAACCGGCGCCGGCCAGGAACGCCCCGATCCCTCGCGGATCGAACGGCTCTGCGTCGCGCGCGGCCTCAAGATGACCGGCCAGCGCCGGCTGATCGCCCGCGTGCTGTCGGAAGCCGAGGACCACCCGGACGTCGAGGAGCTGTACCGCCGGGCGCTCGCGCTCGACAGCCGGATCTCGATCGCCACCGTCTATCGCACCGTGCGGCTGCTGGAGGAGAACGGCATCCTCGAGCGGCGGAACTTCGGCGAGGGGCGGGCGCGCTACGACCCGACCGACCGCGGCCACCACTACCACCTGATCGACGCCGACAGCGGGCGCGTCATCGAGTTCCACGACGAGGCGTTCCAGCGCCTGGCGGAGGAGATCGCGCGGCGTCACGGCATGTCCCTCGTCGGGCACAAGGTCGAGCTGTTCGGCCGCAAGGGGCGGGGCTGATGTTCGAGGAGGTGCGGGCGGGCAAGCTGGGGGTGCGGCTGGCCGCCACCGAGGAGGAGGTGGATGCCGCGCTGGCGCTGCGCTACCGCGTGTTCTTCGAGGAGATGGGCGCGCACCCCGACGCCGAGGCCGCCGCCAGTCGCCGCGACCGCGACGCCTACGACCCGGTGGCCGACCACCTGCTGGTGCTGGACCACGAGCTGGGCGAAGGGGCGGCGGGCGTGGTCGGCACCTACCGGCTGATCCGCAGGCCGGCGGCCGAGCGCATCGGGCGGTTCTACACCGAGGGCGAGTACGACATCTCGCCGCTGCTCGCCTCCGGCCTCACGCTGCTGGAGCTCGGGCGGTCCTGCGTCGCGCCCGACTACCGCACGCGGGGCACGCTGCAACTGCTGTGGCGGGGCATCGCCTCCTACGTGTTCGGCCACGGGATTGACCTGATGTTCGGCTGCGCCAGCCTGCCCGGCACCGACCCTGACGCGCTGGCCGCGCCGCTCACCTACCTGGCGCTGCACCACGCCGCGCCGCCGGAGCTGTGCCCGCGCGCGCTGCCGGAGCGGCGCGTCGAGATGCGGCGGCTGCCGCCGGAGCAGGTGGACGCCCGGGCCGTGCTGGGCGGGCTGCCGCCGCTGCTGAAGGGATATCTGCGGCTCGGCGGCTTCGTCGGCGAGGGGGCGGTGATCGACGCCGAGTTCAACACCACCGACGTCTGCGTCATGGTGCGCACGGCGATGGTGACCGAGAAATACCTGAAGCACTACGAGCGGCAGGTGGCGGCGGCGGGCTGAGCGGCGGCACGGGCGGCCGGCCCCTATCTCAGCCGCCACATCCTGGGGCGCCCGCCGGCGTGGCGGAACAGCCCGGCCAGCGCCCGGAACAGCGCCGGGGGGTGGGCCAGCGGGTTTTCCAGCGCACGCAGCGCCGCCGACTTGGCGATTTCGGACAAATGCGGATCGGGCAGGTGGCGCGGCGCGCAGGGCAGCGCGGCCGTGAGGCCGAGGCGGCGCGCGAGCAGCAGCGAGGCGAGCGGCAGCACCCTCGCCATGCGGCGGAACGCCCGGCAAAGGCGGTGGAGCAGGCCGGCCGCGGCGGGCACGTCCTGCCGCGCGGCATGGGCGGCCAGCAGCGCGGTTTCGAGCTGGCCGGTCCTTGCCCAGCGGCGGAGCGCGCGATGCGCAGAGTCCGGGCGGCCGAGATGGGCAGGGAGGGCTCGCCAGGGGAGGCGAGTGGACGCGATCCAGAACACGGCGTCGAGGGTGCGGCGGAGGTTTGACGGGCGGCGGCCGCGGGGGCTGGAGAGATGGGGGGAGAGGAAGGCGTATTCGGCGTCGGTGAGGGGGCGCATGGCGGGCTCCGGCGCTTCGGGAAAGCCTGGAACAATACGGGAACAAGCTGGGGAAATCAAACGAAAACGGGGCGCTGCCCCATGCGCGGGTTCCCATCGGCGTTGCGACGCAACGCCGATGGGGCCGGACCGCCGGGGCGGCAGCGCCGCCCCGGACCCCGGCAGTCGTTGGGTGGGGGTTCTGCCGATGCGGCCGGAACGGCGCCGGGGAGGGGAGGGCGAGGCCGCGTCCCGGCCCCTCGCCGTCGTGTGGCGTGGCGCGGGGCGGCGCAGCGCGGGCTTCCGGGGCGCGGGTTGCTGCCGCATGCTGCGCCCATGCGAAACACCCTGTTCTTCGGCGACAACCTGGAGGTGCTGCGCGGCCGCGACGCGGACGGGCGGCCGCTGATCCCGGACGAGAGCGTGGACCTGATCTACCTCGACCCGCCGTTCAACTCGGCGGCGACCTACAATGTGCTGTTCAAGGCGCCGGACGGACGCGCCGCCGACAGCCAGATCGAGGCGTTCGAGGACACCTGGCACTGGGGGGACGCGGCGGCACGCGCCTATGAGGACGTATTGACCGGGCGGCACCAGCGGGCGGCGGTGCTGCTGAAGGCGATGCGCGACGCCCTCGGCGAGAACGACATGATGGCCTATCTGGCCATGATGGCGGCGCGGCTGGTGGAGTTGCACCGGGTGCTGAAGCCGACGGGGAGCCTGTATTTGCATTGTGATCCGACGGCGAGTCATTATTTGAAGATTTTGTTGGATGGGATTTTTCAGGCTGAGAATTTTCAGAACGAAATAATTTGGAAAAGAACAGGATCGCACGGGGGCGCAAAACGATGGGGTCCGATCCACGATACCATTTTGTTTTACACCAAGTCCGGCGATTTCATTTGGAATCGAACGTTCGAGGCATATACTGAGGATTATACAGAGAAATTCTATCGACTTTCCGACGACCGTGGGCGCTATCAACTCATCACGCTCACCGGCGCCGGGGTCCGGCGCGGTGATTCGGGTGCGCCTTGGCGCGGCGTAGATCCGACGGCGGTTGGGAGACATTGGGCCGTTCCGCTCGGAGCGTTGCGGCGCGCGTGTCCAGAAGTCGACGTAGATCGACTGACAACCCAGGAGAAGTTGGACCTCCTCGATGCCGCTGGACTCGTTGTCTGGCCGCAGCGTGGCGGCGTCCCGAGGCAAAAGCGCTACCTCGACGAGAATCCGGGCGTGCCTATCCAGGATTTGGTGACCGACATTCGCCCGCTCGGGAAGGCAGATCGGGAACGCCTCGGCTACCCCACCCAAAAGCCCCTCGCGCTTCTGGAACGAATCATCTCCGCCTCCTCCAATCCCGGCGATGTGGTGCTCGACCCCTTCTGCGGCTGTGGCACGGCGGTGCATGCCGCCGAAAAGCTCGGGCGGCGGTGGATCGGGATTGATGTGACGCATCTGGCGATCGGGCTGGTGGAGCGGCGGCTCAAGGATGCGTTTCCCGGCATCCAGTTCGACGTGCAGGGCACGCCGAAGGACCTCGCCTCGGCGCGCGATCTCGCGGCGCGTTCAAAACATCAGTTCCAGTGGTGGGCGGTGAGTCTGGTGGATGCGGTGCCGCAGGGCGGTTCGAAGAAGGGGGCGGACAGGGGGATTGACGGCATACGCTGGGTGCGGACGGGGCCGCGGGAGGGCGATCTTGGCCGGGTGATCGTCTCGGTGAAGGGGGGCGAGAATGTCGGCGTGAAGGATGTGCGTGATCTCGTGGGGACGGTGGAGCGGGAGAGGGCGCTGGGGGGTGTGCTGATCACGCTGGAGAAGCCGACGAAGCCGATGTTGCAGGAGGCGGCGAGTCACGGCTTCGCCTCCACCGGGCTCGGGCAGTTCCGCAGGATCATGGTGAAGACGGTCGAGGAGTTGCTGCGCGGCGTGCATGACGATGCGGAGCGTCTGCCGCCGCTGGGGCGAGGCGAGGGGTTCCGCGCGGCGCCGCGGGAGCGCGGCAAGCGCGGCGAGCAGCGCGCCCTGGATTTGTAGGCGCGCCGGCCAGGCGGGGGCCGACGACCGGCGGGGTCCGGGGCCGGCCCACCGGCCCCGGCGGGGGAGCGGGGGCGGAGCCCCCGTCTCGCCCTCACCCCCCGAAGACGAACTGCCACCCCGCGACCAGCAGCCACCAGAAGCCGCCCATGATGGACAGGGCCAGGGCTGCGGCGAAGAGGCCGACGAGGACGCCGGCCAGGATCGTCAGCGTATCCTCCTCGATCAGGCCGATGGCGATGATGGCGCAGGCGAAGGAGGGCGGGCCGTTGGTGAAGGGCAGCGGCACGATGACGAGCAGCGCCAGGACGAACATGTAGCCGCCGAGGATGCGTTCGCCGCCGCGGCGCGTGAGGGCCGAGGGGCGGGGTTTCAGGAACCACTCGATGCGGCGGAGCCAGGGCTGGGCGGAGACGGCGATGCTCTGGAGGTCTTCCCGCTTCAGGGAGCGGCGCGTGAGGATGCCCGGCAGTTTCGGCATCGGGTAGCCGAGGGCGAGCTGCAGGGCGATGAGGGCGAGCGGGATGCCGAAGATGGGCGAAAGGCCCGGGATGTAGATCGGCAGCAGGTTCGGGATGGCGAACAGCACGATCAGCAGCCCGTAGGAGCGCATGCCGAAGGCGGCGATGAGTTCGCCGAGCGTGATGCGGGGCAGCGGCCAGTCGCGTGCGGTGGCGAGGATGATGTCGGAGACGGGGGTGCGTTCGCCTGGGCCGTGGCCGGAGCGGTGCGGGGCGTCGGGGGGCGGCGCGGGCGCGGCGGCGTCGTGTGCCGGGTGATGCGGCTCGGTCCTGTCCATGTCCCCCGTTCTTGCCCCTGCGGCGGCGCCCGTTCGTCCCGATGGTCCGGGCGCGGTTCCTGCCCTGCAGGGTCACATAGCATCGCTTCCGGCGTGGTAAGAGTGGGAAGATGAATGTCTTTCCCGCAATCCGGGGGTTTTCGTGACCCTGGCCGCCGATGTGGCGCTGTGCCTCGCGGTGGATTGCTCGTCCTCCGTGGATTTCGACGAGTTCGGGCTGATGCTGGACGGGTATGGCTGGGCGCTGGCGCAGCCGGAGGTGGCGGCGGCGATCGGCGCGGGGCCGGCGGGGGCGGCGGCGTTCCTGGTGCTGTTCTGGTCGGGGCCGGGCACGGCGGAGGTGGTGCTGCCCTGGACGGTGGTGCGGCCCGCGGGGGCGGCGGCGTTCGGCGAGCGCATGGCGGCGTTGCCGCGGAGCGTGCCGCCGGGGGCGACGGCGCTCGGCGAGGCGCTCGGCATCGCGGTCGAGGTGACGGAGCTGGCGCGGGCCCTGGCGCCGCGGCTGGTGATTGATGTCTCGGGCGACGGGCGCAGCAATGCGGGCCCGCCGCCCGGCCCGGCGCGGGACCGGGCGGTGGCGGCGGGGATGACGGTGAATGCGCTGGCGGTGCTGGACGAGGAGCCGGACCTTGTCGCGCATTTCGCCGAGGAGGTGATCGGCGGCCCCGGCGCCTTCGTGATGACGGCCGCGACCTATGGCGATTTCGCCGACGCCATCCTGCGCAAGCTGCTGCGGGAGCTGCGCGGCGCGCCGGTGGTGTGAGCGCCCCTTGAACCTTGCCGCGGGCGCGGCTTCCCTGACGGGGTTGAGTCGGGCGCGGTGGCGCCCCTGGAAGGAACGTCCGCATGCTCTCCGACCTCGCCATCGCCCGCGCGGCGACGCTTCGCCCGATCCAGGAGATCGCCGCGCGCGCCGGGCTGCCGGAGAAGGCGGTGGAGCCCCATGGGCGGTTCAAGGCCAAGGTCTCGGCCGCGCCCGGGACGCCTCGGGGGGCGCTGGTGCTGGTGACGGGCATCAACCCGACGCCGGCGGGCGAGGGCAAGACGACGACGACGATCGGGCTTGGCGATGCGCTGTCGGCGATCGGGCGGCGGGCGATCGTGTGTCTGCGTGAGCCGTCCCTCGGGCCCTGCTTCGGGGTGAAGGGGGGCGCCACGGGCGGCGGGCGGGCGCAGGTGGCGCCGATGGAGGACATCAACCTCCATTTCACGGGCGACTTCCACGCGATCACCAGCGCCAACAACCTCCTCTCGGCGATGGTGGACAACCACCTCTACTGGGGGAATGCGCTCGGGCTCGATCCGCGGCGGGTGACGTGGCGGCGGTGTCTCGACATGAACGACCGGGCGCTGCGGCACATGGTGGCGGGGCTAGGCGGGGTGGCGAACGGGGTGCCGCGGGAGGAGGGGTTCGACATCACCGTGGCGTCCGAGGTGATGGCGGTGCTGTGCCTCGCCTCCGACATGGCGGACCTGCAGGCGCGGCTCGCGCGCATCATCGTCGGGCGGAGGCGCGACGGCTCGGCGGTGACGGCGCGGGAGCTGAAGGCGGATGGCGCGATGGCGGCGCTGCTGAAGGAGGCGATGAAGCCGAACCTGGTGCAGACGCTGGAGGGCACGCCTGCCTTCGTCCACGGCGGGCCCTTCGCCAACATCGCGCATGGCTGCAACAGCCTGACGGCGACGCGGCTCGCCTTGTCGCTGGCCGAGGTGGTGGTGACGGAGGCCGGCTTCGGCGCCGATCTCGGGGGCGAGAAGTTCTGCGACATCAAGTGCCGGATCGGCGGGCTTGCGCCGTCTGTCGCCGTGATCGTCGGCACCGTGCGCGCGCTCAAGATGCATGGCGGGGTGGCGAAGGCCGACCTGGGCCGCGAGGACGTGGCGGCGCTGGTGCGCGGCATGGCGAACCTGAAGCGCCATGTCGAGAACATGGGGAAGTTCGGCCTGCCGGTGGTGGTGGCGATCAACCGCTTCACGAGCGACACGGAGGCCGAGATCGCGGCGCTGCAGGAGGGCGTGGCGTCCTGGGGCGCGGAGGCGGTGCTGTGCACGCATTGGGCCGATGGCGCGGCGGGGGCGGTGGCGCTCGCGCGCGCGGTGGAGCGGCGGATCGCGGAAGGGGCGGCGCGCTTCGCCCCGCTCTACGAGGACGCGCTGCCGCTGGCCGGGAAGATCCGGGTGGTGGCGCGGGAGATCTATCGCGCGGGCGCGGTGCGCTTCGCCCCCGGCGTGGAGAAGAAGCTCGCGCAGTTCGAGGCGGAGGGCTTCGGCCATCTGCCGGTGTGCATGGCGAAGACGCAGTATTCGTTCAGCGCCGATCCTTCCGCGCTCGGTGCGCCCGAAGGGCATGAGCTGCCGGTCAGGGAGGTGCGGCTGTCGGCCGGGGCGGGGTTCGTCGTCGCGCTGTCGGGCGAGGTGATGACCATGCCCGGGCTGCCGCGGGTGCCGGCGGCGGAGACGATCGGGCTCGATGCGGCGGGCGAGATCGAGGGGTTGTTCTGACCGCGGGGTTGCGCTTTCGCAAACGTTTGTCCTAGCCTGACCGCAGGATCAGGAGGGACAGCCGCATGAGCCTCGTCGTCGAGCATCTGGAAGGCACCGATTTCCAGAAATCCCGCGCCTTTTCGCCCGGCATCATCACCTCGGGCGGGCGGATGGTGTGGCTCTCGGGCCAGACGGCGACGCAGGATCTCGAGGGCCGCGACATCTCCTGGAACTTCGAGGCGCAGGTCCGCACCTGCTACGCGCTGATCGACCGCACGCTGAAGCGCGCGGGCGGCAGCCTCGCCTCGCTGGTGTGGACGACGACCTACATCCTCGACCCGCGGCATGGCGACGGGCTGGTCGCGCTGCGGGCGGAGCATTTCCCGGACGGCAGGTATCCGTGCAGCGCGCTGCTGACGGTGAGCGGCTTCGCCCGGCCGGGCATCCTTGTCGAAATCCAGGGGATCGCGGTGGTGCCATGACGATGAACCTCCCTCGCCGTTCGCTGCTGGCCGCGCCGCTGGCGCTGGCGCTGCCCGGGGCCGCCGGGGCGCAGGGCTTCCCTTCGCGCCCCGTCCGCATCCTGGTGACGATCGGCGCCGGGTCCGCCGCCGACATCCTGACGCGCGCGCTGGCCGAGGAGATGGGCCGCCGCCTCGGGCAGACGGTGGTGGCCGAGAACCGCCCCGGCGCGGGCGGCAACATCGCCGCCGAGGTCGTGCGCCGCGCGGAGCCGGACGGGCACACGCTGCTGATGGCGACCGTCAGCACGCATGGCATCAACCCCTCGCTCTACCGCTCCATGCCCTTCGATCCGGTGGCGCATTTCACGCCCATCACGCTGGTGGCGACGAGCCCGAACGTGCTGGTGGTGCACCCCGACAGCCCCTATCGCAGCGTGCAGGACATCGTGGCGGCGGCGCGGGCGCGGCCGGGGGAACTCTCCTACTCCTCGGGCGGGTCGGGGACGTCGCAGCATCTCGGCGGCGCGGTGCTCGAGCAGATGACGGGGGTGCGGCTGACGCATGTGCCCTTCCGCTCCGCGCCCGAGAGCATCAACGCCGTGCTGTCGCGGCAGACGGACATGACCTTCGCCTCGGTGCCGGCGGCGGTCGGGCTGGTGCAGGGCGGGCGGATCCGGCCGATCGGGCTGTCGGGCACGCGGCCGGTGGCCCAGTTGCCGGAGGTGCGGCCGCTGGCGGAGCTCGGCCTGCCGGGCTTCGACGTGACGGCGTGGTTCGGCCTCGCCGGGCCGGCCGGGATGCCGGAGCCGGTGGTGGCGCGGCTGAACCAGGTGACGCGGGAGGCGCTCGGCGTCGAGGCGGTGCGGGCGCGGCTGGCGCAGCAGGGGATGCAGATCCTGGAGGGCGGGCCGGCGGAGTTCGGCACCTTCATCCGCGCCGAGATCGCCCGCTGGGCGCCGATCGTGCGCGCGAGCGGGGCGACGGCGGATTGAGGCGCGGCCGGCGGGCGGCTTCGGCCGCGCGCCGGGCTCCTGGTCAGCCGGCCAGCGCGCGCGTCACCTCGCGCGCCAGCGCCGGCAGCACCTCGGCCTCGAACCAGGGGTTGCGCGCGGCCCAGGCGCGGGTGCGCCAGGAGGGGTGCGGCAGCGGGAAGTGGCGCGGCAGGTGGCGGGCGAAGCCGCGCACCGTCGGCTCCAGCGCGGCGTCCCGCCCCAGCACCAGCCGCACGGCATGGCCGCCGACCAGCAGGCGCAGCCGGACATTCGTCAGCAGCGGAAGGATGCGTGGGTGCCATTCCGGCGCGCATTCCGGCCGCGGCGGCGCGTCCCCGCCCTTCGGCAGGCGGCCGGGGTAGCAGAGGCCGGCGGGCAGGATGGCGACGCGCGACGGGTCGTAGAACACGTCGCGGCCGATGCCGAGCCAGCCGCGCAGGCGCTCGCCCGAAGGGTCGTCGAAGGGAGTGCCGCTCGCATGCGCCCGCGTGCCGGGGGCCTGGCTGGTGATCAGCAGGCGCGCCCGCGGGTCCAGCTGGAACACGGGCCTGGGCCCGAGCGGCAGATGGGCGGCGCAGAGGGTGCAGGCGCGGAGCCGTGCAGTCTCTTGCGCCAGGGCGTCCGCCGCGCTGCCGGGCGGCGCCGGCTGGCTTTCGGCGCGGGCCGGGCCCCCGGGCGTCGCTGGGCGGCTGCTCACGCCGCCCCGTGCCGCGCCAGGAGCGCGGCGAAGAAGGGCGGCACGATGTCCACCGCGCGGCCGTGCCGCGCCTCGTCGAACAGGTCGGTCGCGGCGGTCGGTTCCAGGTTGAGCTCCACGGTGCGGGCGCGGCCGCGCAGCTCGGCGACGAAGCCGGCCGCGGGATGGACCTGGGCCGAGGTGCCGATCGCCACGAACAGCTCGCAGGCGTCGAGGGCCTCGGCGATCTGGTCCATGTGCTTCGGCACCTCGCCGAACCACACCACATCGGGGCGGAGGCCGCCCTTGCGTCCGCAGGCGGGGCAGGGGGTGTCGGTGGAGAGGTCGCCCTGCCAGGGGCGGCTGTCGCCGCAGGCAGAGCAGCGGATGCGGGAGAGTTCGCCATGCATGTGCACCAGCCGGCGGGAGCCGGCGCGCTCATGCAGGTCATCAACGTTCTGGGTGACGAGCAGGAACTCGCCGGGCCAGGCGGCGTCGAAGGCGGCGAGGGCGAGATGGGCGGGGTTGGGGGCGATCGCCGGGTCGGCGAGCTGGGCCCGGCGAGCGTTATAGAAGGCATGGACGCGCGCCGGGTCGCGGGCGAAGGCCTCGGGCGTCGCCACCTCCTCGATGCGGTGCCTGGACCAGATGCCGTCCCTGTCGCGGAAGGTGGCGAGGCCCGAATCGGCGCTCAATCCGGCGCCGGTCAGCACGACGATGCGGGGCGGGCGGGGCATGGGCGAAACATCGCCCGGCGGCGGGGCGGGTCAAGCGGCGGGTGGAGGGTGACGCGGCGCGGCCCGGCCGGGCAGGCGCGAGGGGCGTGACGCGGCGCGCGGGCGGCGCAGCCCCCTCGGCCGCCGCCGCGCCTGCCGCCGCAACCCGGCCATGACCGTGGTCGGGCTTCCGCGCGGCGCGGGCGGCGGCGAGGATGCGGGCGATGATCCTCGCGCTTCAGGCCGCGCCGCTCCTGCTGCTGGCGGCGCTTCTGCTCTCCGGCCGGGCGGGGCCGGTGGGCGCGGCGCTGGCTGCGCTTGCGGCGGCGGTGGCGGCGGCGGCGGTGACGCTGCCCGAGGCGTCGGCGCTGCCCGCGTTCCTGGCGGCGGAGTCGCTGCGCGGGGCGTGGCTTGCCGCGCTGCCGGTGGCGCTGGTGTCGGGCGGGCTGTTGTTCCAGGCGGCGGCGACGCCGCGGGCGCCGGACAGGGCGGAGCCGGATGCGCGGCGGATCTTCACCGCCTCCGCGCTGTTCGGCGGCTTCGCGGAGAGCGTGATGGGGTTCGGGGCGGGGGCGGTGTTCGCGCTCGGCGCGCTCAGCGCGATGGGGCTCAGGGGCGCGCCGCTCGGCGGGTTGTCGGCGATGGCGCTGACGCTGGTGCCCTGGGGCGGCTTCGGGCCGGGGCTGCTGGTGTCCTCCGCTCTGTCGGGCATTCCGGGGCCGGTGCTGTCGCGCGATGCGGCGTGGCTGGTTGCGCTGTGGTTCCCGACCATGGGGCCGGTGGTCTGGTGGCTGTGCCGGGCGGCGGGGGTGGCGGTGCCGGGGCGGGTGAAGGCGGAGCAGATGGCGTATCTCGTCGCCGTCTCCTGCCTGCTGCTGGCCGCCAATCATGCCCTTCCCTTCGAGGCGGCGGGAGTGTTCGCCCTCGGGCCGCCGCTGGTGGTGGCCTTGTGGCGGGCGGAGCGCCGGCGGGACGCGGGCGCGCTATGGGACGGGGCGAAGGCGGCCGCGCCCTGGCTGCTGCTGCTGGCTGTGCTGCTGCTGGCGCGGCTGTGGCCTGACCCGCCGCGCCTCGCGCCCTTCGAGGGGCTGCCCCATCTCGCGGTGACGCATGTCTCGGTGGTGCTGTGGGGGGTGTCGCTGGCCCTGCTGCTGGCCAGGCCGGGGGGCGCGGTGGCGGCGGGGCGGGCGCTGAAGCGGGCGGCGCGGCCGGCCTTCGTGCTGCTGCTCTATGTGCTGATGGCGCGCTGCATGGCGGCCTCCGGTGCCGCGGGTGAGCTCGCGCGGGCGGCGGCGGCGGCGCTCGGGCCCGCGGCCCCCTATGCCTTGCCGCCGCTGGCCTTCGTCTCCGGCCTGGTGACGGGGAGCAATGTCGCCTCCAACGCGGCGCTCCTGCCGGTGCAGGCGGGCATCGCCGAGGCGTCGGGGCTGCCGCTGCGCGTCGCGGTCGCCATCCACAACGCGGCCGGCGGGCTTGGCGCGGGGACGAGCTTCGCGGTGCTGGCGCTGATCGCCGGGCTGATCGGGGACGGCACGCGGCCGCGGGCGATCTGGCGGTATCTGCTGCCGATGGCGCTGCCGATGCTGGCGATCTGCTGGGCGGCGGTGGCGTGGGCGCGGTAGCGGGTGCGCCGCGGGGCCGTCCGTGCCATGCTTCGCGGGGCGGGCGGAGGGTGCGGCATGGCGGCGCGAGGCAGGGCATGAGCCGGACCGCGGCGCAGGCGCATCTTGCGGCCTGCCCGGTGCTGGGCCCGGTGGTGGCTCGGGTGGGCGCGCTGCGCCTCGCCCCGGTGACGCGCGAACCCTATGAGGCGCTGGTCCGCGCCATCGCCCACCAGCAGCTGCATGGGCGGGCGGCGGAGGCGATGCTCGGGCGGCTGCTGGCGCTGGTGCCGGGGGAGGGGTTCCCGCCGCCCGCGGCGGTGCTGGCGCTGCCGGAGGAGGCGTTGCGCGGCTGCGGCTTCTCCGGCGCCAAGGTGGCGGCGATCCGCGACATCGCGGCGGCGGCCGCGGCGGGGCGGGTGCCGTCCCGCCGCGCCGCCGCGCGGCTCTCCGATGACGAGCTGATCGCTCGGCTGACGGAGTTGCGCGGCGTCGGGCGCTGGACCGTCGAGATGCTGCTGATCTTCACGCTCGGGCGACGCGACGTGCTGCCGGTGGACGATTACGGCGTGCGTGAGGGCTACCGCATCGCCGCCGGGCTCGAGCAGCAGCCGACGCCGCGGGCCCTGGCGGCGCGGGGCGAGGCCTGGGCGCCGTTCCGCTCCGCCGCCGCCTGGTATCTGTGGCGGGCGGCGGATCTGGCGAAGCAGGCGCGGTTCCAGGCGCCGGCGGCGATCTGAGGCGGGGCGCCGGCGCTGCGCGTCACGCGCCCTCGCGGCTGCCCCAATGCGCGAGCCACAGCATCGCCGCGAAGGCCAAGGGCACGAGCAGCGCCGCCGCCACCACGACGGCGAGCGGCGACCACACCAGGCTCGCCAGCAGCACGGCCAGGAAGAGGTTGGCCAGCGTCCAGGCCAGCGCCTCGGTCTGGCGGGCTTCCTCGGCGGGGGTGGGGGCGGGGTGGGGGGCGGAGGCGCCCGGCTCGGCCGGGGCGCGGGCGCCGAAGATCGCGAAGCTGGCCATCGCGGCCCCGCCAACGGCGACGATGGCGAGCGCCGCCGCGCCCGCGCCTGCCTGCCACAGCCACCACAGCCCGGCGGCCGTGATGGCGCCGATGGCGAGCGGCAGCAGGGCGGCGAGCCGCGCGGCGAGGCGGAGGCGGGAGGCGCGGCCGGCCGAATCGCCGATCTGCCGCAGGTTCTGCACCCAGAACAGCCCGGCGAGCGGCAGGCTGGCCGCCAGCAGCGCCGTGCCTTCCGGGGAGGTGAGGCCGTTGAAGCCGGAACCGCGGATGCCGGCGAGCCAGAAGCCGCCCCACAGCGCGAAGGGGGTGAGCATGAAGAGGGCGACGGCGAAGGGCAGCCAGCGGGTCATGGGCGGGTCTCCTCGGGGTGCGGGCGGCGCCGGGCGCGCCGCCCGCGTTGCGTCAGCAGCGGATCAGTGCGCGTGGCCGCGCGCGCCGGCGGCCTGGACCTCCAGCATCACCGTCACCTCGCCGCCGGTTTCGAAGCGGAGCGTGACGGGCACCTGCTGGCCGCGCTCGAGCGGGCGGGTCAGGCCGATCAGCATCACGTGCAGGCCGCCGGGCTGCAGGCGCACCGTCTGGCCGGGCGGGATGGGGATGTCGGGGACCGGGCGCATCCGCATCACCTCGCCCTCGCGGATGTGGGTGTGGAGTTCGACCACCCGCGCGACGGGGGAGGCGGCGGAGAGCAGCCGGTCCGGCGCCGTGCCGCTGTTGCGCAGCGTCATGAAGCCGGCCCCGTTGGCATTGGCCCCCGCGGCGCGGGTCCAGGGGGATTCGATCGTGATGTCGCCGGCGCGGGCGGCGGGGCTGTGCTGCGCGCGTTCGGCATGGGCGCCGCTGCCGTGATGGGCGAGGGCGGGCAGCGGCAGGAGGAGCGCGGCGGCGAGCGTGGCGCGTCGGGAGATCGGCATGGGTCTGTCCTTCGTCTGAAGCCTTGAGGGAGAGGGGGCGTCAGGCGAAGGCGGGCGGCCCGGTCGCGGGGTAGGGGGCGGGGGTGGCGGGGCGGGGCGCGGCGTCGGGCGCGGGGGCGGCGACGGGGCCCGGAAGCGGCGGCGCGGCGGGCGCGACGCCCGGGGCGGGCGGCGCGGGGGTGGCGGGCAGCGCGTGGCAGGCCGGGCAGAAGGCGCCGGCGTGCGGGGCCTCGGCCGGGTCGTGCAGCGGGAGCTGGACGGTGCGAAGGCTGCCGTCGGCCGCGCAGAGCTCGGCCGTGAGCGTCGCGCCGCCGGCCATCCGCAGGCATGCCGCCGCCGCCGCCGCGGACTGGGCGAACAGCAGCGCCGCGAGGAGGGGCGCGAGCAGGCGGCGGAGGCGGGCCATCGCCCGGGAGATAGGACGGGCCGCTCCGCTACGCCAGGGCGTAGGCGACTTCCGGCGTGTAGACCGAGGCGTCCTTGCCGAGGCGGGAGGAGAACAGGGTGAACTCCTCCATCCTGACGGTCGCCGCGCGGAACAGGTTGTTGGCCTGCACCCAGCCGATGCACTTCTCCGGCGCGGCGCGCTCGGTGCGGGCCAGCGTGACATGGGGGGCGAAGCGCCGCTTCTCGGGCGGCAGGCCGATGCGCTGCAGCGCCGTCTCGATCTTGGCCTGCAGCGCCGTCAGCGCGTCGTTCCGTTCGGCACCGATCCACACGCTGTGGATCCTCCCCGCCTTCTCGAACAGCCCGGCGCCGGCGAGCGTCAGGTCGAAGGGCTTGCCGCGCAGGGCGGCCAGGCATTCGTCCACCTCCTCGGCGCGCCAGGGCTCGACCTCGCCGATGAAGCGGAGCGTCAGGTGGTAGTTCTCGGGCGGCACCCATTTCGCATGCGGCAGGCCGGTGGCGCGGGAGGCGAGCGCGTCGCGCAGGCTGTCGGGCAGGTCGAGGGCGACGAACAGGCGGAGCATCTCATCTCTCCTCGATCCGGGCGATCAGCCGCGTGACGAAGGGCGCCATGCGGCGGGCGATCTCGGCGGCGCCGGCCGCGTTCGGGTGGATTCGGTCGGGCAGGTTCAGGGCGGGGTCGGCGGCGACGCCATCCAGCAGGAAGGGATAGAAGATCACCTCCGGACGCGCCTCGGCGAGGCTCGTGAAGACGGCGGCGAACTCGCGCCCGTACTCGGCGCCGAGATTGGGCGGGGCGAGCATGCCGGCGAGCAGCGCCGGGATGCGCCGGGCGGCGAGCCGGTCGAGGATGTCGGCCAGGTTGGCGCGGGTGACGCGCGGCTCGATGCCGCGCAGCCCGTCATTGCCGCCGAGCGCCACGATCATCCCGTCCGGGTTGTCGGCCAGCGTCCAGTCGAGCCGGGCGCGGCCGCCCGCCGTGGTGTCGCCGGAGACGCCGGCGTCCTGGATGCGGACGTCGTGGCCCTGCGCGCGGAGGAGGCGTTCGAGCTGGGCGGGCGGGCCCTCGCCGCGGGCGAGGCCGAAGCCGGCGGTGATGGAATCGCCGAGCATGGTGATCCGGACGGTGCGCGCCCGGGCCGGCGGCGGCGCGGCGGGTGGCGCCGGCTGCGCGCGGGCCGTCGCCAGCGGCGCCAGATACATTCCGACACCCGCGAAAGCCTTTGCGACGAGCGCCCGGCGGCCATATGCCGCCCGCATGACGGATCCGCGCCGACCCATCCCGACCCCCGCGCCCAGCGAGCCTCCGTCTCGGCCGACTCTGGCCCTTGCCGAAGGCGTCCGCTTCACCGTGGGGGCGGGGGCCGGAGAGGTCAACATTCTTCGCGGGGTGGACCTCAGGCTGGCCGAGGGCGAGGCGGTCGGGCTGGTCGGGCCGTCCGGCTCGGGCAAGACCTCGCTGCTCATGCTGCTGGCGGGGCTGGAGCGGGCGAGCGCCGGGCGGCTCGTGGTGGCGGGGCGGGAGCTGGCGCGGCTTGACGAGGATTCGCTCGCGCGGTTCCGCCGCGACACGCTCGGCATCGTGTTCCAGGCCTTCCACCTGGTGCCGACCATGACGGCGCTGGAGAATGTGGCGATCCCGCTGGAGTTCGCCGGCCGCGGCGATGCGTTCCATCGGGCGCGGGCGGCGCTGGAGAGCGTCGGGCTCGGGCATCGCCTCGCGCATTATCCCGGCCAGCTGTCGGGCGGCGAGCAGCAGCGGGTGGCGCTGGCCCGGGCCTTCGTCGGCGAGCCGCGGCTGATCCTGGCCGACGAGCCGACGGGGAACCTCGACCGCGCGACGGGCGAGAAGGTGATGGACCTGCTGTTCGGCCTGCGGGAGCGGCATGGCACGACGCTGCTGCTGGTGACGCATGACCCGGCGCTGGCGGCGCGCTGCGACCGGGTGGTGCGGATCGAGGACGGGGTGATGGCGGCGTGAGCGGGCAGGCGGGCAGGGCGGCGCGATGATCGGACAGGCGCTTCGCATCGCCGTCCGCGAGCTGCGCGGCGGGCTCAAGGGGTTGCGGCTGGTGGTGGCGTGCCTCGCGCTCGGCGTCGCGGCCATCGCCGCCGTCGGCACGCTGCGCGCGGGGGTGGAGGCGGGGCTAGCCGAGGATTCCGCGCGGCTGCTCGGCGGCGATGTCGAGCTGCGGCTGGGCGGGCGCGAACTGGCCCCGGAGGCGCGGGCGTGGCTCTCCGCAAGGGCGACGGTGAGCGAGATCGTCACGCTGCGCGCGATGGCCGTCGCGCCCTCCGGGCAGCGGATGCTCGTGGAGCTGAAGGCGGTGGATTCCGCCTGGCCGCTCCATGGCGCGCGGGGGCTCGCGCCGGAGCCGGAGGGGCCGCTGGCCGGGCTGTGGCTCGACCCGCTGGTGATCGGGCGGCTTGGCCTTGCGCGCGGCGACATGGTGCGGATCGGCGATGCCGCCTTGCCGCTGATGGGGGCCGTGGTGGCCGAGCCGGACCGCATCGCGACCCTCGGGCTGATGGCGCCGCGCGCGCTGATCCCGCGCGAGGCGCTGGCGGCGACCGGGCTGCTGACGCTCGGCAGCCTTGCCGACCATGACGTGCGGCTTCGGCTGCCGGCCGGCGCGGATGTGGCGCGCTTCGTCGCGGCGCTCCGGGCGCAGCCCTTCGTCGATTCGGGCTGGCGCATCCGCACCGCCGACCGGGCGAACCAGCAGGTGAACCGCTTCCTCGACCAGGCGGCGTCCTTCCTGACGCTGGCCGGCCTGACGGCGCTGCTGGTCGGCGGCATCGGGGTGGCGACGGGGGTGCGGGCTTGGCTCGAGGCGCGGGCGCGGACGATCGCGACGCTGCGCTGCCTCGGCGCGACCGCGCGGCTGGTCTTCGCGGCCTATCTCATCCAGGTGCTGGCGCTGGCGCTGCTTGGCATCGCCGCCGGGCTGGTGGCGGGGGTGGGGCTGGCGCGGGGTGCGGCGGGGCTGCTGGACGGCGCGCTGCCGGTGCCGCCGCGGCTCGGGCTGTATCCGGGGGCGCTGGCGCTGGCGGCGCTGTATGGCGTGCTGGTGGCGCTCGTGTTCTCGCTGCCGGCGCTCGGGCGGGCGGCGCGAGTGCCGGGGGCGGCGCTGTTCCGGGATGCGGTGGCGCCCTCGGGGCTCGGCGCGTCGCGCGCGGTGTGGGGGCTGACCGCCGCGCTGGCGGCGGCGCTGGCCGGGCTGGTGGTGGCCTCTGCCGAGAACTCGCTGTTCGCGCTCGGCTTCGTCGCGGCGACCGCGGGGACTCTGGCGCTGTTCCGGCTGGGGGCCTGGGCGCTGGCGGCGGCGGCGCGGGGGCTGCGCCATGTGCGGCGGCCGGCGCTTCGGCTGGGGCTGGCGAACCTCCACCGGCCGGGGGCGCCGACGGCGGTGCTGCTGGTGGCGCTCGGCATCGGGCTGACGGTGCTGTCGGCCGTCGCGCTGATCGAGGGCAACCTGACCCGCGCGCTGACGGAACAGGCCAGCGCGCGGACGCCGAACTTCTTCGTGCTGGACCTGCAGGCGGAGGACGCGGCGGCCTTCGACGCGCTGGTGGGCGGGCTGCCGGGGGTGGAGGAGGTGCGGCGGGTGCCCTCCCTCCGCGCGCGGATCGTCGCGGTGGCGGGCGTGCCGGCGGAACAGGCGCGGGTGTCGCCCGACACCGCCTGGGCGCTGCGCGGCGACCGCGGCCTGACCTATGCGGCGACGCCGCCCGCCGGGACGCGGCTGGTGGCCGGGGAATGGTGGGAGGCGGGGTATCGCGGCCCGCCGCTGCTGTCGCTGGACGCGGCGATCGCGCGCGGATGGGGGGTGGGGATCGGCGATGTCATCACCGTCAATGTGCTCGGGCGCGATATCGCGCTGACCATCGCCAATCTGCGGGAGATCGACTGGCGCTCCTTCGGCATGAACTTCACGCTGGTGGCGAGCCCTGGCCTGCTGGAGGCGGCGCCGCACACCCACATCGCGACCCTGCGCGGGGACCCGGCGCGGGATGGCGAGGTGCTGCGCGCGGTCTCCGACGCCTTCCCGCATGTCTCCATGATCCGCGTGCGGGATGCGCTGGAGGCGGTGGCGGCGATCCTGTCGCGGATCGGCACCGCGCTGTCGGCGACCGGGTCGGTCACGCTGCTGGCGGGCGCCCTGGTGCTGGCCGGCGCGGTGGCGGCGACGCAGGCGCGGCGGGTGCGGGATGCCGTCATCCTCAAGACGCTGGGGGCGAGCCGGGCGCAGATCGCGCGCGCCTTCCTGGTCGAGTTCGGGCTGCTCGGGCTGGTCGCCGGCGTGCTGGCGGCGGGGGCCGGCACGGCGGCGTCCTGGGCGGTGATGACGCGGGTGATGCGGGCGGAATGGGTGTTCCTGCCGGGGACGCTGGCCATGGCGGTGCTGGGCTGCGTCGCGCTGACGCTGGCCTTCGGCTATGCGGGGACGGCGCTGGCGCTGCGCGCGCGGGCGGCGCCGCTGCTGCGCAACGAGTGAGCGCCGCGCGGGGTTGGCGGGCGCCCGCGCGCGTGGCGGCTGGGCACGCGCGGGGCTTGCGCGCCGGCGGGGCGCCCGGCAGCCTTCGGCCCATGACCGAGCCTGGACTGTCCGAGTTGGACGAGGATCTGCTGCGCCGCGCCTTCGCGCTGGCGGCCGAGGCCCGCGCGCGGGGCGACCGGCCCTTCGGCGTGGTGATCGCCGATGCCGAAGGGCGGGTGCTGGCGGAAGGGCGCTCGACCCAGGGGGCGAGCGGCGGCGGCACGCTTGCGCATTCCGAGATGAACGCCTGCCAGGCGGCGATCTCGGCCGGGGTGCCGCGGCCGGTGCTGCGGGCGGCGACGGCCTATTGCTCGGGCGAGCCCTGCGCGATGTGCGCGGCGGCGCTGTTCTACACCGGCGTCGGGCGGGTGGTGTATGGGCTTTCCAACGCCGCCATCCTGCATCTGCGCAACGCGCAGCCGCACACGGCCGGGCTGTCGCTGTCCTGCCGGGAGGTGCTGGCGAGCGCGGCCGAGCCGGTGGAAGTGGTGGGCCCCTGCCTCGAGGCCGAGGCGGAGGTGCCGCATCGCGGCTACTGGCAGGCCGGGGCGGCGTGATCCCTCTTTCCCCGACGCCTTCGCTCGGGTAGCAGTTGAAACGGCTTACGGGCCGTCCATATTCCGCACGCAACCCCTCACGAAGGAGTTTCGATTCCCATGGCTCTTGGTCCCGACAACCGCTTCGGGCGCGGTGCCTCTGCCTGGACCGCCCCGCTCGGCCGCACGGCCGGGGTGGATGCCGCGGTCCTCGACGAGGGTCTGCGCGCCTACATGCTGCGGGTCTACAACTGGATGGCCTCCGGCCTCCTGTTGACCGGCATCGTCGCGTTCCTGCTGGTGAACACCGGGCTGTACTCGGTGTTCTTCACCCAGGTGCGGACCCCTGCCGGCATGGCCGCGGCGCCGACCATCCTCGGCTGGGTGGCGATGTTCGCGCCGCTGGCGTTCGTCCTGGTGCTGTCCTTCGGCATCAACCGGCTTTCCACCGTCGCGGCGCAGGCGCTGTTCTGGGTGTTCTGCGCGGCGATGGGCGCGTCGCTGACCTCGATCCTGCTGACCTTCACCGGGCAGTCGATCGCCACCACCTTCTTCATCACGGCCGGCACCTTCGCGGCGATGAGCCTGATCGGCTACACGACGCAGCGCGACCTGACGACGATGGGCTCCTTCCTGCTGATGGGGCTGATCGGCATCATCCTGGCGAGCTTGGTGAACATCTTCCTCGGCTCGCCGGCGCTGCAGTTCGCGATCTCGGTGCTCGGCGTGCTGATCTTCGTCGGCCTCATCGCCTACGACACGCAGCGCATCAAGGCCGACTACATCGAGCATGCCTATGCCGAGGGCACGGAGCTTGCCGCCAAGCGTTCGGTGATGGACGCGCTGGCGCTCTACCTGAACTTCATCAACCTGTTCCAGTTCCTGATCAGCCTGATCGGGCAGCGGCAGGAGTGACGCCTCGCGCCTTCGGGCGCGGCGGGGCCCCGGGGAGCGATCCCCGGGGCCTTTTTCGTCCTCGCGCGCCGCTTCACCGTGATCGCGCCAGCCCTCCGCGGCCGTCGCCGCCCGGACACGCTGCCCGGCCCGCCCGGCGCGTCGCATCCCGCGACGCGCGCGACGGCCGCCGGCCTGCGCGCGGGCGCGACGCGGCGCGGCATCGCATGGGTCTGCGGGTTGCCGTGCGGCAGCAAGAGCAGATCGCACACGGCTGGAAACGGCGGTGTGCGTGAAGATGCGTGTGAAAAACGCCTGGAGCGGCTTGCCGCTGCCGCCCATCCGGGCGCGGAGCCTGGGCTTGCCGGCGGGGACGGGCTCCGGCCGGACGCCGTCGCAGGCCCCGGCCATGCGGGCGCTGCTACACCGCGACGGAGTGCTTCGCCTCGCTCTTCGGCAGATAGGCGTCGAAGGCGGCGGCGACGACGCGGCAGAGCGGGCGGCCGGCGGGGGTGAGGGTGATGCGCGCGCCCTTGCGGGTGAGCAGCCCGTCGGCGGCGAGGGCGTCGAGCGCGCCCTCGTCCCACCAGCCGGGTGCGGCGCCGAAGCGGGCGGCGGCGGCGTCGAGGTCCACGCTGCCATCGCACATGATGCGCTCGATCACGAGGCCGCGCAGCCGGTCCTCGTCGGTCAGCGCGCGGCCTTTCGCCACCGGCAGCACGCCCGCCTGCACCGCGCGGGTCCAGGCGTTGGTCTCGGCGATGTTCTGCACATAGCCCGCGCGGGTGCGGCCGATGGCGGTGGCGCCGAGGCCGATCAGCGTCTCCGCCTCGTCCGTGGTGTAGCCCTGGAAGTTGCGGCGCAGCCGGCCTTCGCGCGCGGCAACCGCCATGCTGTCGCCGGGCAGCGCGTAGTGGTCGAGGCCGATCGCGACATAGCCGGCGGCGAGCAGCGCCTCGGCGGCGCGGGCCGCCTGTTCGGCGCGCTCGGCGGGGCCGGGCAGGGCTTCGGGGGCGATCATGCGCTGGTTCTTCGCCATCCAGGGCACATGGGCGTAGCCGAACAGCGCGATGCGGTCGGGGCGCAGGTCGCGGGCGATGGCGATGCTCTGCACCAGCGTCTCGGCCGTCTGGTGCGGCAGGCCGTAGATCAGGTCGAAGTTGATCGCCTGCACGCCGGCGGCGCGCAGGCCCTCCACCGCGCGGCGCACCATCTCGGGCGGCTGGATGCGGTTGATGGCGGCCTGCACTGTCGGGTCGAACTCCTGCACGCCGAAGGAGGCGCGGGTGAAGCCGAGCGCGCCGATCATGCCGATCATCTCGGCCGACAGGGTGCGGGGGTCGCTCTCGATCGCGAGCTCGGCGCCGTGGCGTATGCCGAAGCGCGCGGCGACGGCGGCCATGCAGCGGGAGAGGTCCTCGGGGCTGAGCGCCGTCGGCGTGCCGCCGCCCCAGTGGAGGTGGGAGACGGCAAGCCCTTCGGGCAGCGCGTCGGCGACCAGCGCGATCTCGGCGCGGAGCGTCGCGGCATAGGCGGCGACCGGCGCATAGCGCGCGGCGAGCTTCATGTTGCAGCCGCAGTACCAGCACATCTGCTTGCAGTAGGGGACGTGGAGGTAGAGGGAGACCGGCTCCTCGGGCGGCGTGCGGGCGAGCCAGTCGCGGTAGGTTTTGGACGGGAAGCCGGGCTCGAAATGCGGCGCGGTCGGGTAGGAGGTGTAGCGCGGCACCGGGCGTGTGGCGTGGCGGGCAAGCGTGTCGCTCATCGGCGGCTCCAGGAGATGGCGAAACGGCAGGCGGCGGCGCCCTTCGCGCAGCACAGCGTCTCCCGCACCTCGGCGCGGGGGTGGACGAGCGTCCGGAACAGCCGCGTGAAGACGGCGAGGTGGTAGTGGCAGGGGCCGGTGGCGACGGGGTTGTCCTCGATCTCGATCACCGCAGGGGTGCCGGGCGTCGTGAACACATGGCCGGAGCCGGCGAAGGTCCAGGCGTTGCGGGCGATAGCGGCGAGCAGCAGGCGGGCCGCGAGCGGCGCGGGCAGGGCGCGGAGCAGCCACTGCGCGGGGCGCGGGATCCGGCGGGCGAGCAGGTAATCGGCGGTGCGGCGCCCGGCCTCGGCGGCGACCTCGGCGGCCTCCTCCTGCGGCAGCAGCCTGTGCAGCGTGCGGTGGAGGGCGGCGACGAGGCGCTCGTCCGTCATGCGTTCGGGCGGGCGTTCGAGCAGGCCTGCGAGGCCGGCCGCGCCGAACACGCGCTGCGCAGCACCCTCGCCGTGCAGGGCGCGCAGCGCCTCGGCCAGCTGGATGATCGCGTTGGGGCCGATGCGATGCGCCGTGCTGTCGAGCATCAGCGCGCGTCCTCCATCTGCTGGTCGCCGCCGCCGCAGGCCTTCACCGCGGCCTGGCGTTCGCGCGCGCGGCGGCTGCGGTCGGCGGCGGCGTCCCAGTCGGCCGCCTGTTCGGGGGCGATGCGGCGCGTTTCGTCGAAGTGGAAGTCCACCGTCTTCTTCGTCTGCGGGCCCCAGTAGCCGACCTTGCCGAGGTCGTAGAAGCTGCGCTGGAAGCCGGCCTTGAGGAACGCCTTCAGGCAGCCGAGCAGGTATTTCCGGCGGAAGCCGGTGCCGCGCCACGGGTAGTGGAACAGCGCCTTGATCATGTAGAAGCGGCGGTAGTTGTTCATCACCCGGTCGAGCAGCTCGCCGCGCTCCATCGCCTCCGGCTTGATGATGGGGGTGACGAAGTTGTACTTCTCGAAGTCGTAGGTCTCGACCTTGTCGCGCAGCTCCTGGAACAGCGGGCTGAAGGGCCAGGGGGTGTACATCGCCCAGTTGGCGAGGTCCGGGTTCCAGTCCCGCGCCATGCGGTAGGTTTCTTCCAGCGTCTCGGCCGTCTCGTTCTCGAGGCCCACGATGAACTGGGCCTCGACGAAGATGTCGGCCTCGCGCAGCAGGCGGATCGCCTTCTTGTTCTGCGCGACGGTGGTTTCCTTGTTGAAGCGGTCGAGCTTCAGCTGCGCCGCCGCCTCGGTGCCGAGCGAGACGTGGACGAGGCCGGCGCGGCGGTAGAGGGGCAGCAGCTCCTCGTCGCGCAGCACGTCCGTCACGCGCGTGTTGATGCCCCATTTCACCTTGTCGGGCAGGCCGCGCGCGATGAGCTCCTCGCAGAAGGCGACGAACTTCTTGCGGTTGATGGTCGGTTCCTCGTCGGCGAGGATGAAGAAGCCGACCTCATGCTCGCGCACCAGCGTCTCGATCTCGTCCACCACCTTCTTCGGATCGCGGATGCGGTAGTCGCGCCAGAACTTCCACTGGCTGCAGAAGGAGCAGGTGAAGGGGCAGCCGCGCGCCATGTTGGGGATGGCGACGCGCACCCCGAGCGGCACGTAGATGTATTTGGACCAGGAGAGGATGCCCCAGTCCGGGGCGATGGCGTCGAGATCCTTGATGGTCGGCGCCGCAGGGGTCGCGACGATGCTGCCGCCCTCGCGGAAGGCGAGGCCCTTGATGGTCTTGCGGCGTTCCTCCCAGTCGCCGGCTTCCACGGCGCGGACGACGTTCAGAAGAATCTCCTCGCCCTCGCCGCGGACGATCGCGTCCACCTGCGGCGCTTCGGCCAATACCTGCTTGTACATGAAGGTGGCATGCACGCCGCCCAGGATGCGCAGCGCGCGGGGCGCGACTTGCTGCGCGATCTCGAGCACCCGCTCGGCCTTGTAGATCGAGGGGGTGATGGCGGTGGTGCCGATGATGTCGGGGTCGGCCTCGCGGATCAGCTCGGCCAGCCTGTCGTCCGGGATGTGGTCGGTCATCGCGTCGAGGAACCGCACATCCGTGTAGCCCGCGCCCTTGAGCGCGCCGGCGAGATAGGCGGCCCAGGCGGGGGGCCAGTTGCCGGCGATCTCGGCGCCGCCCGAGTGGTAGTTCGGGTGGACGAGCAGGATGCGCATGGGCGGGGCCCTCCGTCGGGTGACGGGGGAAGATTAGGGGGCTAAGCGTCAGGCCGGGTTGACGTGGATCAATGTCAGGCGGCTGCGGAGGGGTCGGCCGGCGACCGCTCGAAGGCGGCGAACAGCCGCGCATCTGCCGCGTGCCGTCGAAGAGCCGCGCGCGGCGGCGGCGCGTCGGCCTTCGGCGCGTGCAGCCCGCACGGCAGCGGCAGGCTGCCGAACACCCTGGCCGGGCGCTGGCGGATGCCGTGCGCCTGCTCGGCGCGGAGGTATTCCTGCACGCGCTCCGCGTCCGGCCGAAGCTGACTGATCTCCCGGTAGCCGCCGGGCTTCTGGCGATCATGCGGGTTGCACACGGTGACGGCGTCGATCACCCCGAAGCGGCCGGGGATGTCGGCGCCGAGGACGTGGCCGAACCACAGGTCGAGCCCCCAGCCGGAGAGCGTGCCGTCGAACACGGCCAGGAAACGCTCAAGCTCCTCCCGCCGGAACAGCGGGCAGGTGACCTCGACGAAGCTGGTGAGGCGCACCTGCGCCCGGTTCTCGGCGGCTGCGGTAAGCGGGTAGCTCACCTTCCCGAGCGGGTCGAAGGCGGGCTGGCAGACGGCGAAGCCGAAATGTTCTGCGAGGTCGAACAGGCGGGGGATGTCGGCCGGGGCGAGCAGCAGGTCGTCGTCCGGGAGCCAGACATGGGTGTAGGGGCGAGAGGTCGAGCTCGCCCGAGAGCACCAGGGCGCGCAGGTTCTGCGCCTTGCCGCCCTTGATGCGCCAGACGCGGTCGGCGAGGCGGGAGAGTTCGGCGAAGCGGGCCTCGTCCTCGCCGTAGAAGGCGACGAACAGGTCGAAGTCGCGCGCACCGTCCGGGGGGAGCCAGCCGGCCACCACGTTGCGGTCGCCGGCGCTGGTGAAGACGCAGCGGCGGCGGGTTTGGGCGGGGGAGGCGGATGGCGGCACGCGGCATTGATGCCGCCGCTGCGGGGCGGCGGCAAGGCGGGCGGGCGGGGTGGGGAAGGTCGGCATCTTCCCGCCGCCCGAGCCGCCTGCAAGGATTTACCGCGGAGCAGGCCCGGGCGGCGAGCGTCGCCACCTCCGCCGACTCTGCGAGGCGGGCCAATATGGCTACCACCAGCGGCGCGGAGGGCGAGGCGCTAGGCTAAGGGCGCGGCCCTGGGCCGCGGGGCGGCCTAGCGACACCTGCATCAGAGGGCGCACGCGGCGGCTCGCCCATCCCCGCTGTCGGGAGAAGCATCATGCGTCCGGCGGGCTTTCCGGTCTCGGTGGTCCCCCCGGGACAGCCGGAAGGGGTATCCGAGGGATCGGGCGAAGCAACCGGAAGCGCCCTTCGCCATCAGCGGTCAACAGGCCGGCGAAGATGGTGCCGACTTCAGGCGCCGCGCCCGATGTCGACGTGAGCAGGGTCCGCGGGGCCGGTCGCTGCATGCCGGGCGCCTGCCGGTCCCGGAGGGCGCGGAGCGCGAATTGGATTTCCTCAGCGGGCGCCACCACCAACCCCGGCCAGAGGTTGCGGGCGGCGAGCGCCTCGAACGCCGCGAGCATCAGACGGCTAGACAGTCTGCCCGCGCTGGAAGCTGCCGGCGGCCGGCTGCGAATCAACAGACGGCCATCGGCCGCGGGCCTTGCCAGCGCCGGATCGTGCAGGCAGCTGCGCAACCATATGTGGTCGCGGTCTGCTGCGGCGACCAGCTCGGCACCTGCGTCCAGCAGCCGCGCCGTCAGCCCGTCGACCCCGAGTTGCACGGCGGCTCGCGGCGGCGGCGACAGCACCCGGGCCAGGAACTCTGCTTCGGCTGGGGTGAGCGCGACATCGCTCGGGAGGGGCATGCGCGGCGCTGGGTGAGGCAGCGGGTTGGCAAGGCGCCAGCCTGGAGGGTTCGGTCGCGTCCCGAAGCAGCGTACGGAGTCCTTCCGGGCAAAGCCGTGCCGCCCGATCGCCGCCTGCATTTCCGCCACCCGCTCGCGGCGGGATCGCAGCCTGTCTATTTCGCGAAACCCTCCGGGCCTCTGGCGCGGGTGCGGATTGAACACGGTGATGGCATCAATGATGCCGAAGCGGCCGGGGATGTCGGCCCCGAGGACATGGCCGTACCACAGGTCGAGCCCCGACCCGGAGAGGCTGCCGTCGAACACGGCGAGGAAGCGGTCGAGCTCCTCCCGCCGGAACAGCGGGCAGGTCATCTCGACGAAGTCCGTCAGCCGCGCCTGGTCGCGGTTCTCCGCCACCGCGGTGATCGGCCAGCTCACCTTCCCGAGCGGGTCGAAGGCGGGCTGGCAGACGGCGAAGCCGAAATGTTCTGCGAGGTCGAACAGGCGGGGGATGTCGGCCGGGGCGAGCAGCAGGTCGTCGTCCGGGAGCCAGACATGGGTGTAGGGGCGAGAGGTCGAGCTCGCCCGAGAGCACCAGGGCGCGCAGGTTCTGCGCCTTGCCGCCCTTGATGCGCCAGACGCGGTCGGCGAGGCGGGAGAGTTCGGCGAAGCGGGCCTCGTCCTCGCCGTAGAAGGCGACGAACAGGTCGAAGTCGCGCGCACCGTCCGGGGGGAGCCAGCCGGCCACCACGTTGCGGTCGCCGGCGCTGGTGAAGACGCAGCGGCGGCGGGTTTGGGCGGGGGAGGCGGATGGCGGCACGCGGCATTGATGCCGCCGCTGCGGGGCGGCGGCAAGGCGGGCGGGCGGGGCGCCGAGAAAGAAAGGCCCGGCACCCATGCGGGGCCGGGCCAAGTCAACAGGGAGGCTTCACGTCTGGGAGACGAGGGATCCAGAGGACCCCCGCCGACTCATCATCGGCTGGGACGGTTGATACTTCACAACCGAACCTATGCGTATGGCGAAATCCGTCTGCCCGGCATGCGGCTGCCGCATGGGTTTCCGGTCACCAATGCGTCATTCGGCGGCGGCGGCCTGCGCGGCGGTGGTGGCTGCCAGCTCGGCCACCAGGAAATCGCGGAACACGGCGACGCGCTTCGAGTTCCGCATCTCCTCGGGATACACGTAGAAGGCGTCGACGCGCGGGGTCTTCACCTCGGGCAGGATGCGGACGAGGCCTTCGCGCCCCTCGTCTATGTAGTCGGGCAGCGCGGCGATGCCGAGGCCCGCGCGGGCGGCGGCGATGATGGCGGGCAGCGAGTTCATCTCCACCACCTGCCGCCGCGGCCCGCCGGAGCGGCGGCCGGCCTCGGCCAGCCAGTTGATGTCCTCGACCGGCGGGCGGTAGCTGCCATAGACGATCAGGCGGTGGGCATCGAGGTCCTCGGCCCGCTGCGGCACGCCCGCCTGCTTCAGGTAGTCGGCCGAGGCGACGATGCGCCAGTGGAAGGTGGCGAGGTGGCGCTGGATCAGGTCCGGCTGGCGGGGGGCGTGCAGGCGGATCGCCACATCGGCCTCGCGCATCGCGAGGTCGAGGTCGGTGTCGTCGAGCAGCAGGGTGATCGTCACTTCCGGGTGGCGCGAGAGGAAGCGGGCGAGGCGCGGGGCGAGCCACATGGCGCCGAAGCCGGTGGTGGTGGTGACCTTGAGGCGGCCGGCGGCGCGTTCGCGGCTTTCGGTCAGCTGCGCCTCGGTCATCGCGAGTTTCGCGAACACCTCGCGGACGGAGCGGTAGAGCGTCTCGCCCTGTTCGGTGAGGATGAGGCCCCGCGCGTGGCGGTGGAACAGCGGCACCGAGAGCGCCTCCTCGAGCGCCTGGATCTGCCGGGAGACGGCGGACTGCGACAGGTTCAGCGATTCGCCGGCATGCGTGAAGGACCCGGCCTCGGCCACCGCGTGGAAGACGCGGAGCTTGTCCCAATCCAGCGGCATCAGGCGGCCTCCCGCTCCGCGCCGAGCGCCGCGAGGTATTTCTCGGCATCCAGCGCCGCCATGCAGCCGGTGCCGGCGGCGGTGACCGCCTGGCGGTAGACCTTGTCCTGCACGTCGCCGGCGGCGAAGACGCCGGGGATGGAGGTGCGGGTGGAGCCCGGCACGGTCTCGATGTAGCCGGCGGAATCCATCGCGAGCTGCCCCTGGAACAGCGCGGTCGCCGGCGCGTGGCCGATGGCGACGAAGGCGCCGTCCACGGGGAGTTCGCTGGTCTCGCCGCTGCGCGGGTCCTTCAGCCGCAGCGCGCGGAGGGTCTTGAACCTGCCCTCTCCGGCCAGGAACGCCTCGACCACCCGGTGCCACAGCACGGTGACGTTGGGCTTGGCGAACAGGCGCTGCTGGAGGATCTTTTCCGCCCGGAAGCCCTCGCGCCGGTGGATCACCGTGACATGGGCGGCGAGGTTGGAGAGGTAGAGCGCCTCCTCCACCGCCGAGTTGCCGCCGCCGATGACGGCGACGGTCTTGCCGCGGAAGAAGAAGCCGTCGCAGGTGGCGCAGGCGGAGACGCCGAAGCCGGACAGCTCCTTCTCGCCCGGCACGCCGAGCCAGCGGGCCTGGGCGCCGGTGGCGATGATCAGCGCGTCGGCCTCATAGGCGTCGCCGGAATCGCCCCGGCAGCGGAAGGGGCGGCGGGAGAGGTCGGCCTCCACGATCACGTCGGCGACGATCTCGGTGCCGACATGTTCGGCCTGGGCCTTCATCTGCTCCATCAGCCAGGGGCCCTGGATGGGCTCGGCGAAGCCCGGGTAGTTCTCGACATCGGTGGTGATGGTGAGCTGGCCGCCCGGCTGCATGCCGGCGACGAGCAGGGGCTTCAGGCCGGCGCGCGCGGCGTAGATGGCGGCGGTGTAGCCGGCCGGGCCTGCGCCGAGGATCAGCAGATGGGCTCGGCGGGTGTCTGGCAAGGCCCTGGCTCCCTGACGCGGCGGCGCGCCCCTCATTCCCGCCCCGCCATGCGCGCGCCGGCATGGCGAGCCCCGCGAGTCGCGGCGCTGCGATCATGGGCATCGCGACGCGGCGGCTCAACCGCGCAGATGGGGGCTGCGGTTGCGCGGCGCAGCAGTGGCAATGATATTGCGCGAGCCACGGGAATGACGCAACACGCCGACGCATGACCGCCCGCCCGACCGAGCTCGACCGGACCGACCGGCGCATCCTCGCCGAATTGCAGGCGGATGGGCGGATGACGAATGTGGAACTCGCCCGCCGCGTGGACCTCTCGGCGCCGCCCTGCCTGCGCCGCGTGCGGCGCCTCGAGGAGGCCGGGGTGATCCGCGGCTACCACGCCGATCTGGATGCGGGCGCGCTGGGCTGGGAGGTGACCTTCTTCGCGCTCGTCGGGCTCGAGACGCAGAAACAGGCAGTGCTTGACGCCTTCGAGGCGATGGTGGCCGCCTGGCCCGAGGCGCGGGAGGTGCATATGATCCGCGGCGGGGGGGATTTCCTGCTGCGGCTCGTCGCCCGCGACACGGCGCATGAGAACGAGTTGACCGAGCGGCTGACCTCGGCGCCGCATGTGCAGAAGGTGACGACGCTGCAGACGATCCGCACCGCGAAGGACGTGCCTGGGGTGCCTGTCGAATAGCGGCGGCCGACGCCCTATGTTGCGGCCACCCGGCGCGGCATCGCCCGCGCGATACAACCCGAGAGGAGCGCCCCATGGGCCCCTATCCGCACGAATCCGCCCCCGCCGCCATCACCGCCGCCAACCCGATGGGGACCGACGGGTTCGAGTTCGTCGAATACGCCTCGGCCGATCCGGCGGCGCTCGGCCGCCTGTTCGAGACGATGGGCTTCGCGGCCGTCGCCCGCCACCGCTCGAAGAAGGTCACGCTCTACCGGCAGGGCGACGTGAACTTCGTGGTGAATGCGGACCCGGACAGCTTCGCCCGGCGCTTCGCCGAGGCCCACGGGCCCTCGGCCTGCGCCATGGCGTTCCGCGTCGTGGACGCGAAGCACGCCTATGAGCGGGCGATCAGCCTCGGCGCGAAGCCGGCCGAGACCCGCGTCGGCCCGATGGAACTCAACATCCCGGCGATCGAGGGGATCGGCGGCAGCCAGCTCTATTTCGTGGACCGCTACGGCGAGAAGGGCTCGATCTGGGACGTGGATTTCGTCTGGACGGGCGAGCGCGACCCGAAGCCCGCGGGCCACGGCCTCTACTACATAGACCACCTGACCCACAACGTCCGCCGCGGCAACATGGACGTGTGGGCCGGGTTCTACGAGCGGCTGTTCAACTTCCGCGAGATCCGCTTCTTCAACATCGAGGGCAAGGTGACGGGCCTGTTCAGCCGCGCGCTGACCAGCCCCTGCGGCAAGATCCGCATCCCGATCAACGAGAGCGCCGACGACAAGAGCCAGATCGAGGAATATCTCCGCGAATACCGCGGCGAGGGCATCCAGCACGTGGCGATGGGGGCGCGGGACATCTTCGCCGCGGTCGAGGGGCTGCGCGCCGCGGGGCTCGCCTTCATGCCCTCGCCGCCCGCCACCTACTACGAGAAGGTGGACGCCCGCGTGCCCGGCCATGGCGTGGATGTGGCGGCGCTCGAGCGCCTCGGCATCCTCATTGACGGCGAGGGCGTGGTGCAGGGCGGGCTGACGCGGGTGCTGCTGCAGATCTTCACCGCGACCGTCATCGGCCCGATCTTCTTCGAGATCATCGAGCGCCGCGGCGACGAGGGCTTCGGCGAGGGCAATTTCCGCGCGCTGTTCGAGTCGATCGAGGAGGACCAGATCCGCCGCGGCGTCATCCCGGCCGAGCCGGCGCGGGCGTGACGCCGCTGCGCGCAGCCGTCGTCGCCGGTGTCCTCATCATCGGCGCGGGGCTGTGGGTGCTGGCCTCGGAGGCGTCGGTCGAGCTGCATCCGGGCGTGGTAACGGCGCCGGCCGTCACGCTGCGCGCGCCGGTGGACGGCACGCTGCGGCTGGCGGCGGGGGCGGAGGTGGCGGCGGGGGCGCGGGTGGCCGTGGTGCAGCCACCGCCGCGCGACCCGGCGCCGCTCGCCGCCGCCGAGGCGCGGCTTGCGCGGCTCAGGGCCGAGCTGGTCGGCGTCGAGGTCGCCTCCCGCGCCGTCGCCGATGCGCGCGAGGGCTTCGCGGCGCGCGCCGAGGCGGAGACGGCGGCGCGGCTGCGCATCGCCGAGGCGCGGCTGGCCGAGGCGGAGGCCGCGCTGGCGGCGGCCGAGGGGCGGCGGCGCGAGGCCGAGGCGGCGCTGGCGCGCGCCGCGCAGCTCGCCGGGCAGGGCGTGGGGACCGAGGCGGATCTGGCGCGCATCCGCGTCGCGCGGGAGGTCGCGGGGCAGGAGGCGGAATCGGCGCGGCTGCGCCTCGGGCTGCTGGAAGCCGAGCGCGACGCGGTGCGCGAGGGGCTGCTGCCCGCCGACCCGTCGGGACGCATGCCGGAGGCCGAGCGGGCGGCGCGGGAGCTCGCGCTGCGCGCGGGCGAGCTGGCGGCGCGGGCGGCGCGGCTGCGTGCCGCGATCGCGGCGGCCGAGGCGGCGCGGGAGGCCGAGGCGGCGCGGGCGGCGCAGGTGGCGGAGCCGGTGGCGGTGGTCTCGCCCGTGGCCGGGCCTGTGGTGGAGCGGCTGGAGGCCGATGGCGCGCCGGTCGCGCGCGGCGCGCCGCTGCTGCGGGTGGCGGAGTGCGCGGCGGCGGTGGTGACGCTGCCAGAGCCGCCGCGCGCGGGGCTGGCGGCGGGGCAGGCCGTGCGGGTGCGCGTGGCGGGCGGGCGGCTGCTGGATGGCGAGGTGCTGTTCCCGCCCGGCGGCGCGGCGGTGCTGCGGGTGGCGGGGCTGGCGGGTTGCCCGCTCGGCCGCCCGGCCGAGGTGGCGCTGGGGGCGCGGCCGTTCGACTGGCTGCGGCGGTAGCCGCGCGGCGCGCCATGCCGCGGACGTGATGCCGCCCCGCCACGCCCGCGCCATTCTTCCGCCGCGCGGCGGCTGCTAGCGTCCCGCACATGTGCTGGCCTCGGCGCCGGAGCGGGAGAGACGATCAGAGATGAGCAGCCCGCGCTTCCTGACCAAGACCGATCTTGCCGGCCTCGTGCCGATCGAGGTGCAGGGCGCGCCGGCGATCGCCCAGGCGTCGCGGCTCGCCGACATCCTCGCCGCGCGGCTCGGGCCCGAGGCGGCGGCGCTGTTCGCCGAACCGGTGGCGACGGCCGATGCGGCGCGGGGCGGCGGCTCGGTGTCCTGGTATGCCGCGGCCTCCGGCGAGCCGGCGCCGCTCGCCTCGCTGCCCGAGGCGCGGCGGGCGCTGCTGACGGCCGGGCTGCGGGACAGGCTGGCCGCGCTGGCGCCGCTGCTCGCCGACCCGCAGGCGGGCCCGCTGCTGCGCGCCGCGTTGATGCTTCCCGGGCCGGAGCAGGTGCTGGCGCTGGACGACACCGTGGTGCTGACGGGCTGGGGCCTCGTGCCGCGCGACGTGCCGGGCGATGCGGCGGCGCGCGCCGCCCATGCCGCGCGGGTGTTCGGGGAGGCGTGGCCGGCGCCGCTCGCCGCCGCGATGGCGGGGCAGGGCACCGCGCCGCCCGCCCCGCCGGTGGCCGCCGCCGCCGCGCCGCCGCCCCCGCCGCCGCGCGCGCCCGCGCCGCCGCCTCCGATGCCGCCGCCGCCGGGTCCGGCCGCCGCGGCCGCCGCGCCGGTCGCGTCGGTGTGGAACGGGTGGCTGGTGCCGCTCGCGGTGCTGGTGGCGATCATCTTCCTGCTTCTCGGCTTCTGGCTCGGCTACCGGCTGATCTCGGAGCGCATCGCCGAGACCGTGCTGGTGGCCGAGATCGCCGACGAGGCCCGCGTGCGCGAGCAGATCCGCATGCAGGAGGACACCAACCGCGCGCTGGAGCGCGAGGTGGCGGAGGCGCGCGCGGCGCTGGCCCGCGATGTCTGCGTGGCCGAGGCCGGGCCGATGCCGGCGCTGCCGCCGCCGGCGCGGCTGCCGGTGCCGCCCGGCGCCGTGCCGCCGGCGCTGCCCGCGCCCGCGCCGGATGCGCCGCCGCCCGCGCCCGGCTCGGCGCCCGCGCAGCCCTTCCAGGGGACGCTGCTGGAGTTGCTCGATCGCGCGACGGTGCTGGTGATCGGGCCGCAGCAGCAGGGGGGTGTCGGCATCGGCTCGGGCTTCGTGGTGGCGCCCGGGGTGGTCGTCACCAACGCCCATGTCATCCAGACCCTGGTGCCGGACCGCATCCATGTGGTGAACCGGGCGCTCGGCCGGCCGGTGCGGGTGGTGCCGGGGCCGCGGACTCCGCAGGCGCAGCCGGGCGCGCCGGATTTCGCCATCCTGCGCCTGCCGGAAGGCACCACGGGGCTGCAGCCGCTCGCGCTGACGCGGGTGGCGGGAAGGCTAGATCCGGTGGTGGCGGCGGGCTTCCCGGCCTCGATCATGCAGACCGACGCGAACTTCCGCGCGCTGCTGGAAGGGGCGGCGGCGGCGCCGGAACTGGTGGTGACGGATGGGCTGATCAGCGCCGTGCAGACGCTGCCGTCCGGGCTGATGGCGATGCCGCACACGGCGGCGATCGGGCGCGGGAACTCGGGCGGGCCGCTGGTGGACCGCTGCGGCCGCGTGGTCGGCATGAACACCTTCGGTTTCGTGGACCCGATCCAGGCGGAGCGCGTGTCCTACGCGCAGAAGACCGATGCGCTGCTGGCCTTCCTGGCGGCGAACGGGGTCGTCCCGGCGGTGGCGGAGGACGCCTGCCGGCCCGCGGCGCCCGCGGCGGCGGGCACGGCGCCCGCGCCCGGTGGCGCCGCGCCGGCCCAGCCTGCCGCCCCCGGCGGTGCTGTGCCCGCCCAACCCGGTATGCCCGCGCCTGCCGCTCCGGGTGGCGCACCGCCGGCCCGGCCCGCCCTGCCCGCGCCCGCCGCACCTGCGCCCGGCGGCGCGGCGCCGACGCCGCCCGGCGGGCCGGCTCCCGCCGTGCCGGGCGGGTCAGCTCCCGCCCCACCGCCCGCCGTCGTCGCTCCGGGCGGCGGCGCGCCCGTGCTGATCCCGCCCGGCATGCCCATGCCGCCCTTCGGCCTGCCCGCCCCGGCGGCCAGGTAGCGGGCCATGGCCCAGGTCGGCCTCATCGCCAGCAGCAGCAACACCGAGCTGACGCCGCAGGGCTCGGGCGGGCGGCTTGCGCACCAGCACTGGGAGCAGATCACCTCGCATCTGCGGCGCACGCTCTCCGACCGCCACGCCGCGCTGTTCGCCGAGCCGAACCCGGACCCGGCGCGCGGGGCGATCGACTGGTACGGGCCCGAGGGGGCGGTGCCGCTCGATTCGCTGCCCGATCCGGAGCGGGCGGCGGCGGAGGCCGAGCTTGCCGCGCTCGTCGCCGACATCCGCGCGCAGGCGGAGAAGCTGGCCGCCAGCCGCGCCGAGGGGGAGCGGTTCCTTGGCGAGTTGATCGCGCTTGCGCTGGAGGTGCCGGGGCGAGGGGCGCTCCGGGTGGCGGGCGGGCAGCCGGTGCTGGCGCCTTGGGGGCATGTGTCCTCGGCGCCGGGCGCGGTGCGGGAGCTGCTGATCCGCCTGGTGCCGACGCCTGTCCTGCCGATGCAGGTGGTGGGGCCGCCGGCGGGCGCGGCGCCGCAGGCGCGGCGTCTGTGGCCATGGCTGCTGTCGCTGCTTGGGCTGCTGCTGCTGTTGCTGCTGCTGCTGTTCCTGCTGTGGCGCGACCCGTTCGGCTGGTTCCGCGCGCCGGTCGCGGCCTGCGAGGCCGACCTGTCGGGGATCGCGGCGCTGGCCGAGCTGCGCGACGCCGAGGCGCGGGAGGCGGCGCTGCGCGACGAGCTGGCGCGGCTTCTGGCCGAGGCCGGGCAGCGGCGGCTGCTGTGCCCGCCCGCCGCGCCGCCGGCCGCGGCGCCCCCGGTGGCGCCGCCGCGTGCGCCGGACGCGGCGCCGCCGCGCGCCCCCGATGCGCCGCCCCCTGCCGCGCCGGACGCACCGCCGCCGGACGCGGCGCCGCCCGCCGCCCCGCTGCCCGAGCCGCCGCCCGCCGCGCCTCCGCCGCCCGAGCCGCCGCGCCCGCCGGAGCCGCCGGCGCCGAACCGCGACCTCGACCGTGCGCGGGAGGAAGGCGCGCGGGCCGGCGAGGTGCAGGTGATCCTCGCCTGGGATGACCGGAACGATCTGGACCTGTCGGTGATCTGCCCGGACGGGCGGCGGATAGACTACCGCAGCCGCTCGGCCTGCGGCGGCGCGCTGGATGTGGACCGCAACGCCATGACGCCGGGCGAGCCGGTGACGCGCACGCCGGTCGAGGCGATCACCTTTCCGTCCGCCCCGCAGCCCGGACGCTACCGGGTGGTGGTGGATTTCTTCGGCCGCCGCGACGGGCCGGCTTCGCCCTTCCGCGTGACGATCCGCCAGGCGGGGCAGCCGGACCGGGTGATCCAGGGCACCGCGCGGGAAGGGCAGCGGGAGGTGGTGATCGGCGAGTTCACCGTGCCGCCCGGCGGCCAGGGAGGCGGGCGATGATCCGCCTCGCCGCCGCCCGGCCGGGCGACCTGAAGCCGGTGCTGCCGGGCGAGCCGGAGGCGGCGCTCGCCGCCATCCGCGCGGCGGCGGCGCGGCTCGGGCCCGAGCATGGCTTCCTGTTCGCCACCCCGCGCCGCGACGCGGCTAGCGGCGAGTGGGTGTGGGAGACGGAGGGGGCGCGCGCCGTCGCCTATGCCGACCTGGATGCGACGAACCGCGCGCGGCTGACGGCCGAGGCGGGGCGGCTGATGTCCGACCTGCGGCGGGAGGCGGAGCGGCAGAGGGCGGAGGGCGGCGGGCCTTTGGCCGCGCTGTGGCCGCTGCCGGCGGAGATCCCCTCCTTCGGCGCGCTGTATGCCGTGGATGGGCGGCCGGTGCTCGCTCCTTGGGGCTTCGTCGGCGCGGCGGCGCCGGGGCCGCTCGGGCTGTTGTCGCGCTTCGACGATGGGCGGGCCTGGGGGCCGCCGCCGCGGCCCCCCTGGGGGGTGTGGGCGGCGACGGTGGCGGCGCTGGCGGCGGTGGCGCTGCTCGCCGGGCTTCTGGTGCCGCTGGTGATCTGGCGGCTGGTCTCGCCGCCCGAACCCGCCTGCATCGTGGACCCGCGGCAGATGGATGTGCTGGCGCGGCTGACCGAGGCGGAGGCGCGGGGGCGGGATCTCGCCACCGAACGCGCGCGGCTGATCGCCGAGATCGGGCGGCGGCGGCTGGACTGCGCGCTGCCCGCGCCGCCCCCGCCGCCGCAGCCCGACCCGCCGCCCCCGCCGCCGCCCGATCCGCCGCCCGATCCGCCGCCGCAGCAGACCGAACTGCCCCTGCCGCCGCCGCCGCGGCCGACGCCGCCGCCCGAGCCGCCGCCGCCGCCGCGCGCCGAGGCGCCGCGCGGGCCGAGCCTGCCGCCGCCCGGCACGCAGCCCTGCGACGAGGAGACGCGCTCGGGCGGGGCGGGGGTGACGCGGACGCGGCATTTCCTCGGCGACCGGCGCGGCACCGTGGTGCTGGAATACGACACCGCGCGCGTGCCCGACCGCATCGAGGTGTATCGGCGCGGCCAGCTGATCGAGGCGACGCCGGGCATGGTGTCGGGCCGCGGGCGGCTGGTGTTCGACCATGTGCCGGGCGGCGACAACACCGTGGAGGTGGTGGTGATCGGCCCCTATCCCGGCACGATTTGGCGCTATCGCCTGGGCTGCCCACAATGAGCGGGCAGGGATGGGGAGTGGCATGAGCGAAGGCGCGCATCCGGGGGGGCTGGTGACGCTGGTGCCGCGCTCGGGCATCCAGTTCCTCGACGTGGATCTGGCGATCGAGGCGCTGCCGCGCGCGCCGTCCTCGTTCTGGGAGGAGATGCTGCCGGAGACGGCGGTGGAGCCAGGCAAGTCCCCCGTCGTGCTGCGCGTGCTGGAGCCGGACGCGGAGGGGGTTCTTTCCGACCCCGTCACGCGCCAGACGCCGCCCGAGAGCGAGATCTACGCCATCGGCCGCGCCCAGGCGATGGAACCCTTCCTCCGCCGCTGGGTGCCGTTGCCGATGTTCCGCGTGAAGGGGCGGGCGGCGGATGGGCGCATGGAACTGGACCGCGGCCCGACCAACTGGGTGCGGGCGCATCTGGCGCCGGCGCCGGAAGGGGCGCGGGAGGGGGCGTCGCACCGGCTCACCATCGCTTTCGACACGGCGCTGCTGCCGCGCGAGGAGGGGCGGGCCTATCTGGCGCCAGCGCCCGAGGATTCGGCCCGCGCGCAGGAATTCGCCCTCGCCGCCGACCCGCGCGACAATGCCTGGTTCGTCAACGAGGCGTGGATCGGCGAGTGGCTCGAGGAGGCGTTCCTCTCCGCCAAGGCCGAGGCGCGCGGGCGGCCGGTGAAGCCCGAGGATCTGGCCCATGCCTGCGAACACTGGGCGCGCTACATCGCCTTCCTGCGGCTGATACACGAGGCGGGGCTGGTGCCGCGCGTGCGGCTGCTGGACGTGATGGGCGAGGGACGCGGCGCGCCGCCGATCCCGGTGGATCTGGTGCTGGATGTCGGCAACTCGCGCACCTGCGGGCTCTTGGTGGAGGAGAACCCGGGCGGCGAGGGGCCGTCGCTCAACAACGCCGTGCCGCTGGCGCTGCGCGACCTGTCGCGGCCGGAGGTGACGCATACGCGGCCGTTCGACAGCCGCGTCGAGTTCGCGCAGGCGGCCTTCGGGCGGGATGCGGTGTCGCGGCGCTCCGGCAGGCCGAACGCGTTCCGCTGGGGGTCTCCGGTGCGGGTGGGGCCGGAGGCGCTGCGGCTCGCGTCGGCGACGCGGGGGAATGAGGGGGCGACGGGGCTGTCCAGCCCCAAGCGGTATCTGTGGGACCGCCGGCCGAACCTGCAGGGCTGGCGGTTCAACGGCCTGGCGAGCGACGGGGTGACGACGGAGCCGCCGGTCTCCGGCCCCTTCATGGCCTTCGTGACCGAGACGGGGGAGGTGCTGCGCGGCGCGCGGCGCGGAGAGCCCGCGGTGCGGGCGCGCTTCTCGCGCTCCAGCCTGTTCACCTTCATGCTGGCCGAGCTGCTGATCCAGGCGGCGAGCCAGATCAACTCGCCCGCCTCGCGCGCGGCGCGGCGCTTCGCCGATGTGCCGCGGCGGCTGAGGCGGGTGATCCTGACCCTGCCGCCCTCCATGCCGCTGGCCGAGCAGCGCATCCTGCGCGAACGCGCGGAGGGCGCGGTGAAGCTGGCCTGGGACCTGCTCGGGTGGTCGGCCGTCGGGCTCGCGCCCGGTGCGCCGCTGCCGCCGAAGGAGCCGCAGGTGGTGCTGAACCTGGACGAGGCGACGGCGACGCAGATCGTCTGGCTGTACACGGAGACCGTGCAGCGGCTGGCGGGCGACGCGGCCGGGCTGTTCGAGCTGATCGGGCGCGCGCGGCCGGGTGCGGGGCAGGGGCCTTCGCTGCGGGTCGCCTCCCTCGACATCGGCGGCGGCACGACAGACCTGATGATCGCGACCTGGATGGTGGAAAGCCGCAGCGCCATCATCCCCCGCCAGGAGTTCCGCGACGGCTTCAAGATCGCCGGCGACGAGGTGCTGGAAGGGCTGATCGCGCATGCGGTGCTGCCGGGCTTCGCGGCGGCGTTGCGGGCTTCCGGCTGCGCCGACCCCGATGCCTTCCTGAAGCAGCTGCTCGGCGGCGACCGCGGCGGCGAGAGCGAGATCGAGCGGCATCTGAAGCGCCAGTTCGTGCAGCAGGTGCTGGAGCCCTGCGCGCTGGCGATCCTGCATGCCTACGAGAAGGCGTCGGCGACCGAGAAGGGCGAGCTGATCCGGCGGCCGGTGTTCGCCATCCTGGCCGGCGAGCCGCAGCCGGCGAACCCGCGCGCGATCCAGCATGTGGAGCAGGCGGCGGCGCGCGTCGGCGCGCCCGGTTTCCGCGTGGGCGACGTGGTGGTGGCGGCGGATGCGGCGCGGGTGGATGCGATCGTCACCGCGACGCTCGGCCCGATCCTCGCCGATCTCTGCGAGGTGGTGTGGCATTACGACTGCGACGCGCTGCTGCTCTCCGGCCGTCCGTCCCGGCTGCGGGCGGTGCAGGACCTGGTGCTGGCGAAGCTGCCGGTGCCGGCGCATCGCATCATCCACATGCACCGCTATCCGGTGGGCGGCTGGTATCCGTTCCGCGACGCCCAGGCGCGCATCGAGGACCCGAAGACGACGGCCGCCGTCGGCGCCATGCTGGCGGCGCTGGCGGAAGGGCGGATCGAGAACTTCCTGATGCGCTCCTCGCTGCTCTCCATGCGCTCCACCGCCAGGATCATCGGGCGGATGGACATCTCGGGGCAGGTGCGGGATTCGGAGGTGCTGCTGTCGGGCGTGGATCTGGAGAAACCGGGCGAGGCCTCCTTCACCATGTCCTTCGCCGCACCCTGCTTCCTCGGCTTCCGGCAGCTGCCGGTGGAACGCTGGCCGGCGACGCCGCTCCATGCCGTCGAGTTCGCCAACCCGGACACGGTGCCGAAACTGGCGCTGCCCCTGCGCCTCAAGATCACGCGGGCGGAAGCGGACCCGGAAGCGGCGGATGCCGAGATGCGGCGCGAGGAGTTCCGCATCGAGGAGATCGTGGACGCCGCCGGCGGCCAGCTGCGCAACAGCGACGTCGAGCTTCGCCTGCAGACGATGAAGAGCGAGGCCGGCTACTGGCGCGACACCGGCAGGATCGGCCTGGCATGAGCGGCGGGGCGGACATGGCGCTGGCGAACGCGGCGCGCGGGACGGAAGCGGCGGCGCGCGAGGCGCTTGCCTGGGTGGAGGCGGCGAAGCCGATGCTGCGCGCGGAGGCCGAGCCGATGGCGCGCGACCTGCGCCGCTTCGCCCGCCGCGCGCGGCGGCTGACGGCGGCCGCCGAACGGCCGATGGCGGTGGCGGTGTTCGGGCCGTCGCAGTCGGGGAAATCCTACCTGATCTCGGCGCTGGCGCGGCGGGGCACGGAGCCGGTGCTGGCCCGCTTCGGCGGGGAGCGGCTGGATTTCGTGCGCGACATCAACCCCGAAGGCGGGCAGGAGGCGACGGGGCTCATCACCCGCTTCACGCTGCGGCCGGCGGCGGCGCCCGACGGCGCGCCGGTGCCGCTGCGGCTTCTCTCGCAGGCGGATGTGATCCGCATCCTCGCCAACACCTTCCTCGAGGATTTCGACCCGGCGGAGGTGCCCCTGCCGGCGCCGGAGGCGGTGGCGCAGCACCTCTCGCGCATGGCATCGCGCGCGGGCGCGGCGCGCGACCGCTTCGACGCCGACGAGGCGGAGGAACTCCGCGAATATGTCGAGACGGAGTTCCGCGGCCATCCTCTGGCCGCCGCGCTGGGTGCCGGGTTCTGGCCGCAGGCGACGGCGCTGGCGCCGGCGCTGTCGCCCGCCGACCGCGCCGAGCTCTACGCGCCGCTGTGGAACGGCGAGGCGGCGTTCACCGAGGCGGCGCGGCGGCTCTTGTCGGCGCTGTCCGCCCTCGGCGATCCGGATGAGGCCTTCTGCGGCGTGGATGCGCTGGTGCCGCGCGAGACGAGCATCATTGACGTGCGCACCCTGTCGGGCCTGTCGTCGCCGGAGGCGGCGGGCGAGGTTCTGGTGGCGACGCGGGCGGGGCGGCGCGTGTCGCTGCCGCGGCCGGTGCTGGCGGCGCTGGTCGCCGAGATCACCATCCCGCTCGAGGAGCGGCCCTGGCCGTTCCTCGATGTGACCGACCTGCTCGACTTCCCCGGCGCAAGGTCGCGGGAAAGGCTGTCGGACCCGTCGCGCTTCCTGGCGGAGCCCGGGCGCTTCCCCGGCCTCTATCTGCGCGGCAAGGTGGCCTATCTCTGGCAGCGCACGGTGGCCGAGCAGGAGGCGACCGCCATGCTGCTCTGCATCGGGCCGTCGAACCAGGAAGTCCGCACCCTGCCGCGCATGGTGAAGGCGTGGATCGACAGTTCGATGGGCGCGACGCCGGAGGCGCGGGCGCAGCAGAGGAACGCGCTGTTCCTGGTGCTGACCAAGTTCGACACCGAGTTCGAGGAGAAGCGCGGGCAGAGCGAGGGCACGGGCAGCCGCTGGACGATCCGCCTCAACGCCTCGCTGCTCGACTTCTTCGGCAAGGAGCATTCCTGGCCGCGGGAATGGACGCCAGGCCGCCCCTTCGCCAACACGGTCTGGCTGCGCAACCCCAATGTCGCGGCGAAGCACATCCTCGATACCGACGAGAGCGGGCGGGAGATCGGCATCCGCGCCTCGGAGGCCGCGCGGATCGCCCGGCTGCGCGCCGAGTTCCTGGCCAACGAGGACGTGCGCCGCCACTTCGCCGAGCCGGACGCCGCGTGGGACGCGGCGCTGTCCTTGAACGACGGCGGCATCTCGTTCCTCGCGCAGAAGCTCGGCGCGGTCTGCGACCCGGCGGTGAAGCGCGCGCAGGTGCAGGCGCGGCTGGCCGAGCTGCGCGCGGCGATCCGCCGGCGGCTCGCGCCCTTCTGGCATTCGGGCGATGCGGCGGCGGAAGCCGAGAAGCGGCGGGCGGCGGCGCGCGAGGTGGCGAAGCATCTCGTCGCCGTGGCGGCGCGGCAGCAGTTCGGACGGCTGCTCAAGGCGCTGACCATCCCGCCCGAGGCGCTCTCCGGGCTGTGGTGGCGCCTGCAGACGGAGCCGGAGGGCCAGGCGCCGATCGGCGCGCGGCCGGAGGAGGCGGAGTATCTGGCCGAGCTCGGCGAGCTCGTCGCGCCCTCCGCCGCCGCGGCGGCGCGGCCGCGCGACGCCGAGGCACGCTTCGCGGAGGCCGCGATCGCCGAGTGGATCGCCGACATGACGGATGATCTCGTCACGCCGAATGCCGAGGCGCTGATCGGGCTGAAGCCGGAGACGGGCGCGGTGCTGGTGGACGAGCTGGCGCTCGGCGCGCGGCGGCTCGGGCTGGCGGAACAGCTGGCCGAACGGCTCCGGGCGCTCGCGCTCTACCGGCGGAAACTCTCGGACGGCGCGGCGCGGCCGGTGCTGATCGCGGAGACGCTGATCAACGGCTTCGTCGCCACGTTGGGGCAGGATGCGCTGCCGCCGGAGGCGCGCGTGCGCGCGGGGCGAGACCAGCACGCGGTCTTCGCGCCGCGGCCGCCGGTGGACGGGCTGCCGCCGCTCGGGCCCGAGCCCGCGCCCTACGACAAGACGCTGCATGTGGACTGGATCACCGCCTTCTCCGCGCTGGTCGCCGGCAATGCGCTGGCGGGCGCGGGCGATGTTGACTGGGCGGCGAATGCGCGGCTTGGCGAGGTGCTGCGCGCGCTGGAGGGGCCGGGCGGATGAGCATCCGCATCCGCATCGAGGAGGACCCGGCCTTTCCCGCGGGCGGGCACGCGCTGGTGCGGATCGCCGGGCTTGCCGCCGCGCCGGCGGATGCGCGCTTCGCCATCCAGCGGGAGGGCTGGCAGCGCGGCACGCTCGGGCCCGATGGCTGGCAGGTGGGGGCGGCGCTGCTGTCGCCGGACCGCGTGACAGTCGAGGGCGGAGAGGTGGTGCTGGCGGTCGGGCCTGCGGTCGTGGATGTGGTGGAGGCGGGGCCGCTGCGCTTCCGCCTGCCGGCGGCGGGGCTGGATGTGGCGGTGTTCTGGCCGGACCTGACGACGAGCCATGCCGGGGCGCCGGTGCCGCCGCCGCGCCCGCCGGCGCGCGCGGCGCCGCCGCCGGCGGAGGATGCGACGGTGGCCCTGCCGCCGCCCGCGCCGGAGCCGCCGCCCGCGCGTGCGCCGCTGGCCGCCGAGGCGCCGCGCGGCGGCGGCACCTGGCCGCTGCTTCTCACGCTGCTGCTTTTCGCCGCGGCCGGCGCCGGCGGGGTGTACTGGTGGTTCGAGCTGCGGGAGCAGCCCCGGGTGGCGGAGGCGACGCCCGCGCCTGCCGCGACGCCCGCGCCCGCGCCGATGCCGCCTGCCGCGACGCCCGCGCCAGACCCGCCGCCTTCACCCGTCGCAGCCCCGGCCCCCGCGCCGCCGCCCGTCGCCCCCGCGACGCCGCCCGCTGCGGACCCGGCGACGCCCTCGCTCGCCGACCTCACCGTGCCGCAGGTGATCGCGCGGGCGCCGGGCGTCGCCGAGATCGCCGCCGAGGCGGCGGCGCGCGCCGCCCGCGGCTTGCACGAGGATTCGCTGCTGTTGTGGGAGGCGGCGGCGCGGCTCGGCCATGCGCCGTCGCTGACGGCGCTCGGGCGGCTCTATGATCCGGTCGGGTTCCAGCCCGGCCGCCCCTTCCGCACGCCCGATCCGCGCCAGGCGGCGCGCTACTACCAGCAGGCGCTGCGCGCAGGCGACGCAGGGGCCGAGGCGCCGCGCGCCGCCCTGCGCGAATGGCTGCAGCAGCAGGCCGCGCGCGGCGACACCCTCGCCCCCCTCACGCTGCAGGATTTCTGGCCATGATGCGCGTCCTGCTCGCCCTGCTCCTGCTGTTCGCCGCATGGCCGGCCGAGGCGCAGCAGCGCCGCACGCCGCTGCTGATCGAAGGCGCGCAGACGCTGACGCAGCGCGTCATCCTGCGGCCGGGCGCGACCATCCATCCGCGGCCCGACGCCGCCGCGCCGAGGCCGATCCCGGGCTTCAGCGTGCTGCACGTCTATGCGCGGCGGGACGGCTGGGTGGAGGTGGGGCGCGAGGCGACGCGCGCCGATGGCTGGGTGCGCGAGGCAGCGACGATCCCGTGGCGGCACACCATGGTCGCCGCCTTCACCAACCGCGCCGGGCGCGAGCGCGCCTTCTTCACCGACAGCCCGGAGCCCTTGCGCGCGGCGCTCACGTCCCGCAACCCGGCCGAGGAGGCGGCGCGGCTTCGCGCCTCGGCCGGACAGCCGGGCAGCCCGGTGACGGCGCTGGAGCCGGAAGCCTTCGTGGACATCAGCCGCAACTTCTACCTGCTGCCGATCCTGTCGGCGGAGGTGGTGGAGCGGCCGGGGCTGCCCTCGGCGCGGCTGCTCGAGATCGCCTCCGCGCCGGCCGAGCGCCGCGCCGCGCCCGACCTCGCCGACCCGGCGCTGCTGCGCGACTTCCGCGGCGGCGTGCTGTTCGTGGTGGACACCACCATCTCCATGCAGCCCTACATCGAGCGTACGCGGGACGCGATCCGACGCATCGTCGGCCGCCTGTCGGACACGGTGGTGCGCGACAACATCCGCTTCGGCATGGTGGCCTATCGCGGCGCGCCGGCGAACCGGCCCGGCGTGGACTACATCACCCGCATCATCGCGCGGCCCGACCTGTCGCAGCCGATCGAGGCGATCCTGCCCGCGATCGGCGAGGTGCGGGCGGCGACGGGTTCGACCGACGACTTCAACGAGGATGCGATCGCGGGGCTTCGCGTCGGGCTCGATTCCATTGATTGGACCGGCTTCGGCTTCCGCAGCATCATCCTGATCACGGACGCCGGCGCGCTGCCGGCGGATGACCCGAAATCGCAGACGCGGCTTGGCATTCCGGAGATCCGCGCGCTGGCCGAAAGCCGCGGCGTCGCGCTGTTCGCGATCCATCTGCTCACGCCCGAGGGGCGGCAGAACCATGCCTTCGCGCGGCGGCAATACACCGAGCTCACGCGCTTCGGCGCCGCCGGGTCGCTCTATTTCCCGGTGCCGGAAGGCTCGGCGGATGCCTTCGGGCGCACCGTGGAGAGCCTGACGGAGGCGCTCTTGCGGCAGATCGCCGCCGCGGTCGGGCGGCCGGTCGGCGGGGTCGCGCCGCCGGCGGCGCAGCAGGCGCAGATCGAGCGGCAGGTGGAACTCGTCGCCACTGCCATGCGGCTTGCCTATCTCGGGCGGGTGGCCGAGGCGACGGCGCCCGACATCGTGCGCTCCTTCGCGGTGGATCGCGACTGGCGCGACCCGACCGTCAGCGCGCTCGACGTGCGGCTGCTGCTGACGCGCAACCAGCTGTCGGACCTGTCGCAGACGGTGCAGCGGGTGCTGGACGCGGGGCTTGCCGGCCGCACCGACCCGGCGACCTTCTTCGCGCAGCTGCGCGCGGTGTTCGCCGCCACCGCGCGCGATCCGTCGCGGCTTGCCAACCTGCAGCGCGTCGGCGAGGTGATGGGCGAGTACCTGCAAGGGCTGCCCTACCGGAGCGCCATCCTCGACCTGACGGAGGCGGACTGGATGGCGATGGGGGCGGCCGCGCAGCGCGAACTGATCAACGGGCTGGAGGCGAAGCTGCGGCTCTATCAGGACTTCGCGCAGCGGACGGACCTCTGGGTGACGCTCGACGGGCGCAGTGGCGGCGAGGCGTTCTTCCCGGTGCCGCTCGACGCGCTGCCGTGACGGCGGCGCTGCTGGCGGCGGAGGGCGTCCAGCGCACGCGGCGCGAGGGGGGCGCGCGGTTCACGCTCAGGGTGCCGTCGCTCGCGTTGCGGCCCGGGCAGCGCGTGGCGCTGGTGGGGCCGTCCGGCGCCGGGAAATCCACGCTGCTGCTGCTGTTGGCGCTGGCCTTGCAGCCGGATGCCGCCGAACGCTTCGAGATCGCGGGCGAGGACGCGGCGGCGCTGTGGCGCGGCGGGGCGGAGGCGCGGCTTGCGCGGCTGCGCGCGCGCGCCATCGGCATCGTGCCGCAGGCGGGCGGGCTCATCCCGTCATTGCCGGTCGGCGAGAACATCCTGCTGACCCAGGCGCTCTCCGGCCGCCACGATACGCGCCACGCGCGGCGGGTGGCGGAGGCGCTCGGCGTCGCGGCGTTGTGGCACCGCGCGACGGCGGGGCTTTCGGCGGGGCAGCGGCAGCGGGTCGCGATCGCGCGGGCGCTCGCGCATCGCCCGGCGCTGCTGCTCGCGGACGAGCCGACGGCGGCGGTGCATCCCTCGCTCGCCGCCGACATCCTCGCGCTACTGCTGCGCGAGGCCGAGGGTGCTGCGCTGGTGCTGGCGACGCATGACTGGGAGTCGGTGGCGCGGCTCGGCCTGCCGCGCATCGTGGTGACGCCGGATGCGGATGGCGAGGGGTCGGAGGCGGCATGGGCCTGACGCTGCGGCTCGCGCTCGCCGATCTGCGGCACCGGCCGGTGCTGGCGCTCTGCGCGGCGCTTGGCCTGGCTGCGGTGCTGGCGCCGCTGATCCTGCTGGCGGGGCTGCGCGAGGGTGTGATCGGGGGCTTGCGCGCGGCGCTGCTCGAGGACCCGCGCGCGACCGAGATCGTCACCATCGCCAACCGCGACATCGGCGGCGGCACGCTGGCGGCGCTGGCCGCGCGCGGCGACGTCGCCTTCCTCGTGCCGCGCACGCGCGCCCTGTCGGCGGCGATCCAGATCGAGGAGCCGGGCGGGCGGTTCGGGCGGGTGGAGCTGCTTCCCTCCGCGCCTGGCGATCCGCTGCTGCGGGGCGCGGGGCCGGCGCGGGCGGGGGAGGTGATCGTCTCGGCGTCGCTCGCGCGGCGGCTGTCGCTGGCGCCGGGCGCGGCGCTGGTCGGCGTGGTCGGCCGCGTCTCGGGGGGCGAGCGGCAGGTGCTGCGGCTGCCGCTGACCGTCGCCGGCATCGCGCCGCCCGAGGCCGCGCCGCGCGATGCGCTGTTCGCCGCCGTGCCGCTGCTGGTCACCGTCGAGGATTTCCTGGACGGAACCTTGGGCGAGCACGCCGCGCCCGGCGACAGCGCGGGCCCGCGCGCCTTCGCCGGCTTCCGGCTGCATGCGGCGGGGATCGAGGCGGTGCCGTCGCTTGCCGCCGACCTCGCGGCGCAGGGGCTGCCGGTGGCCTCGCGCGCGGAGGAGGTGGGGGCGCTGCTGCGGCTCGATCGCGACCTCGGGCTGCTGTTCGCGATCCTCGCCGGGATGGGGGGTGCGGGGTATGTGGTGAGCCTGGCCGTCGGGATGTGGGCGCAGGTGGAGCGGCAGCGGCGGGATCTGGCGCTGCTGGCGCTGTTCGGCCTCCCGCGCGCGGCGCGGCGGGCGGTTCCGGTGGTGCAGGCGGCGGCGATCGGGGCGGGCGGGGCGGCGCTCGGCGCGGCGCTGGCGCTGGCCGCCGAGGCGGTGCTGAACGCGGCCTTCGCAGGGGGGGTCACGGGGGAGCGGCCGGTGTCGCTGATCACGCCCGCGATCCTTGGCGCCGCCATCGTCGCGACATGCGCGGGCGCGATGCTTTCGGCGGCGGCGGGCGCGCTGCGGGCGGCGGCGATCGAGCCGGCGGAGGGGTTGGTTCAGGAATGAGCGGAACGCTGGGCGCGGGTGGCGAGCGCGGGGCGGGGCGGGTCAACGCGCCGTCGGGCGCGGCGTTGCCGTCGCCATCCACAGCGCCGGCGCCGCGTCCGCCGCCCTCGCATCCGCCCGCCCCACCGCCGCACGGGGCGCTGAGGCCGGCATGCGAGGCCGGGCCGGGGCGTGGCGGCCTCGTCCTGCCGGGCGGCGGCCGGGTGGCGCCGAGGCGCCGCCTGCGGGCGGGGCTCGTCGCGCTGCTGCTGGCGCTCGCCGCGCCGGTGGCGGCGCAGGCGCAGGGCGCGCCGCTCGCTTGGCCGCCCGCCTGGGAGGAGGCGCGCTACAACCCGCGCCCGGCCTCCGGCGACCTGGTGCTGCCGATCCCCTGCGGGGGCGCGATGGTGTTCCGCTTCGTGCCCACCCCGGCGGGGGACGGGCCGCTCGATGACCGCACCGTCACCCTCGGCTCCGGCGAGCAGGGGGCGGGGCCGGCGGAGTTCCTCCGCACCGAGGCGCTCGTCGGGCCTTTCGCCGCGCCGGGCGGCGACGGGCGCGGCTACTGGATCGGCAAATACGAGGTCACGCGCGACCAGTGGCAGGCGGTGACGGGTGCGTGCCCCGAGCCCTCGGCGGCGGGGCTGCTGCCGATGGCCGGGGTGTCCTGGTTCGACGCGGTGGCCTTCTCGGCGCGGCTGTCGGCCGCCCTGCTGGCCGGCGCGCGGGAGAGGCTGCCCTCGGCCGACGGCGTGCCGGGTTTCCTTCGTCTGCCGACCGAGGCGGAGTGGGAATACGCCGCCCGCGGCGGGCCGCTGGTGCCGGAGATCGAGTTCGCCGCCCGCACGCCCCCCTGGCCGGAGGGCGCGCTGCGCCATGCCTGGGTGGCGGGGCCGCGCTCCTCGGACGGGCGGCTGCAGCCGGTGGGCTTGCTTGCGCCGGATGCGCTCGGGCTGCACGACATGTTCGGCAACGCCGCCGAGATGATGCTGGAACCGTTCCGGCTGAACCGGGTCGGCCGCCCGCATGGCCAAGCGGGCGGCGTGATCCTGCGCGGGGGGGACTACCGGACGCCGGAAGCTGCGCTGCGGTCCTCGCTGCGCGTCGAGATCCCGCCCTTCGATGCCGCGACCGGGCAGCCGAACGCCTTGCCGACCATGGGCCTGCGGCTGGTGATCGCCGCGCCCGCCACCCGCACCCTGCCGCGCGGCGAGGCGCTCGCCCGCGCCTTCGAGGCCGAGGCGCGGGCGCGCGACCAGGCGCTGGCGGAGCCGCGCGCCGCGCTGGAGCTGTTGCGGCGCACCGCGCCGGACGACCGGGTGCGGCTCGGCGTCGCGCGCGTCGAGGCGGCGCTGGCGACGGCCGAGCGCGCCCGCGCCGACGAGGCGCGCGCCGTGCTGCGGGCGCAGATCGAGGCGGCCGCGGTGCTCGGGCGCGCCACCTTCCTGTCGCAGCGGCGCATGGACGGGTTGCAGGCGCTGGTGGACACCGCCGAGGTGATGCGCGCCACGCCGGAGATGCGCGCCGACTGGGTGCGGCTGCTGGAGGGCATCCGCGCCGAACGCGAGGCGTCCCTGGACGCCTATGCCCGCATCATGACCGAGGTGCGGCGCCGGGCGGACGCCGCCGAGGTGGCCGCCGCGCGCGGCGTGCTGGAGCGGGAGTTCGCGGGCCGGGGGCTGGCGGAGCTGGCGCCCTTCCTGGAGGTGGCGGCGCGGCACGGCGCGGCGGAGGGGCTGCCGGAGCGGCCGCGGCTTCTCGCCGAGGTGCTGGCCGCGGGGCGGGGGGCGGAGCCGCCGCGCGCCGATCCGCCGCAGCGCAGGCCGCCTGTCGCGACGCCGCCGCCCGCCACGCCACGCCCGGCGCCGCCGCCGCGCGCCGCCGCGCCGCCCGCCGCGGGCCGCGCGGCGCCGGGGCCGGATGGCGCCGCCTCCTCGCTCGCGCCGCGGGCCGCCCCGCCCGGCACCGGCGCCACCGTGATGCCCGCGCGGCCGTGACCGCCCGCGCCGTCGCGGGCCTGCCCCGCGCCGGCCGCGGCTTGACCGCCCCGGGGCCCGCGCCGAGCCTGTCCCGCGCATGACCGACGCCCCCGCCGCCCGGGCCCTGGTGCTGGTGCTCGGCACCACGCAGACGATCGCCTGGGCGTCCTCCTACTACCTGCCGGCGATCCTGGCGCGGCCGATGGCCGAGGCGTCGGGGGTGGGGGCGGAGGCGGTGTTCCTTGCCGTGTCGCTGGCGCTCGGCATCGCCGCGCTGCTGGGCCCGCTCGCGGGGCGGGCGATCGACCGGTCGGGCGGGCGGGATGTGCTGGCGGCGTCGAATCTGCTGTTCGCGGCGGGGCTGGTGCTGCTGGCCGTGGCCGAGGGGCCTTGGCTGCTGGCGGCGGGCTGGGCGGTGCTCGGCGTCGGCATGGCGGCGGGGCTGTACGAGGCCGCCTTCGCCGTGCTGGCGCGGCTGCAGGGGGCGGGGGCGCGCGGGGTGATCACCGGCGTCACGCTGATCGCGGGCTTCGCCTCGACCGTCGGCTGGCCGGCGACGGCGGCGATGGAGGCGGCCTTCGGCTGGCGCGGCGCCTGCCTCGGCTGGGCGGCGCTGCACCTGTTCCTGTGCCTGCCGGCGCATCTGTGGCTGCTGCCGCGCCGCCCGCCGCCCGCCGCCCCGCCGCCGCCGCCGCCCGCGCCGCAGGACGCCAAGGCGGACCGGCGGGTGATGGCGCTGCTCGGCTTCACCTTCGCGGCGATGTGGTTCACCTCGACCGCGAAGGCGACGCATCTGCCCGCGCTGCTGATGGGCATGGGGGCCTCGGCCGCCGCCGCGCTCGCCGCCGCCGCGCTGGTCGGCCCTGCCCAGGTGGCGGCGCGGGTGGCGGAGTTCGCGCTGATGCGGCGGGTCGGGCCGATGGCCTCGGCGCGGGCGGCGACGCTGGCCCATCCTGCCGGCGTCGTGCTGCTGGCGACCACGGGGGTGGGCGGGGCGGCGCCCTTCGCGCTGCTGCATGGCGCGGGCAACGGGGTGATGACGATCGCCAAGGGCACGCTGCCGCTGCTGCTGTTCGGGCCGTCGGGCTACGGGCAGCGGCAGGGGTGGATCGCGCTGCCGGCGCGGCTGTCGCAGGCGGCGGCGCCGACTGTGTTCGCCCTGCTGCTGGGCGCCCTGGGCCAGGGGGCGCTGTGGGTGACGGCGGGGCTCGGGCTGGCGGCCTTCGCCGCGCTGCTGGCGGTGCGGCCGCGGGCTACCTGATCAGCCGCCCGATCAGCGCCGCGGCGAAGCCGCCGCGCGGCGGGTCGAACAGCCGGGCGAGGGAGATGCGGCCGTGCCGCACCTCGGCGCGGAGATCGCTGAAGGTCAGGAACCCGGCCTCGCCGTGGTAGCGGCCAGTGCCGGAGGCGCCGGCGCCGCCGAAGGGGAGTGCGGGGAAGGCGGTATGCTCGATGCAGCGGTTCAGGGCGATGGCGCCGGCGCGGAGGCGGGCGGCGATGCGGGCGCGCTCGTCCGCCGTCGCGCCGAAGACATAGGCGGCGAGCGGGTCGGGGGCGGCGGCGGCCAGCGCCTCGTCGAGCGAGGCGGCCTCGCGCAGCAGCAGGGCGGGGCCGAAGATTTCTTCCCGTGCGATGGCGGCGTTGTCGCCGGCGCGGGCGAGGAGGATCGGGGTCTGGGCGGTGGACAGGGCTTCGGCGGTCGCGCCGTCCAGCAGGGACGCGAAGCGGGCGCGGTTCACGGGCGCGATGGCGGTCTCGCTCGCGTGCGGGCCGGTGGCGCGGCAGGCGACGGCGAAGGCCTTGGCGGAATGGCCGACGAGCAGCACGGTGTCGGGGGCGACGCAGGTCTGCCCGGCGTTCAGCGCCTTGCCGATCAGGATCTGCCGCGCGGCCTGGGCGAGATCCGCGCCCGGCAGCACAAAGGCCGGGCATTTGCCGCCGAGTTCGAGGGTGAGCGGCGTCAGGTTCGCGGCTGCGGCGGCGGCCACCTTGCGCGCAGTGGCCTCCCCGCCGGTGAACAGCAGATGGCCGAGCGGCAGGGCGCAGAGCGCGGCCGACACGTCGGGGCCGCCGAGCACGGCGCGGGCCAGGGCGGGCCCGGGGCCGGCCTCCAGGATCTCCGCGACCAGCTCGGCGCAGCGGGGCGCGGCTTCGGAGGGCTTGACGATCACCCGGTTGCCGGCGGCGAGCGCGTCCAGCGCCGGCCACAGCGCCAGCTGCACCGGGTAGTTCCAGGGGGCGATGACGCCGACCACGCCCTTGGGCCGCGGCACCGCGGCGGCGCGGGCGGGCCAGAAGGCGAAGGGCACGGCGGCGCGGCGCGGGCGCATCCAGCGGGCGACATGGCGGGCGGCGTGGGCGGCGGCCTCCGCGACGCAGAGCACGTCGGCGAGCAGCGTCTCGATCCGGCTGCGGCCGCCGAAATCGGCCTCCGCCGCGCGGGCGACCTCCTCGGCGCGGGCGAGGAGCGCCGCTCGCAGGCGCAGCAGCGCCTCGCGCCTGGCGGCGGCGTCGGGGGCGCCGTCGCGGGCGGCGGCGGCGGAGAGGGCGGCGAAGGCCTCCGCAGGCGTCATGCCGCGCGCATCACATGCGGGCGGGGCGGGCGCAAGCAGCCTGCCTCATCCCTGCGGGCGAAGCAGGGCCATCGCCGCGTCCTCGCCGCTTCGCACCGCGGCTTCCAGCGTGGCGGGCAGCGCCGGGTCGGTCCAGTCGCCGGCCAGCGCCAGGTTGGCGAGCGGCAGGCGGGCCGGGACGGCGCGCGGGCCGGCGCGGTGGCGCGGCGTGGCGCGGCGTTCCTTGACGGCGCGGCAGGGGGGCGGCGCCTCGGGCCAGGGGCCGGAGAGGGCGAAGGCGCGGGCGAGGCGGCGGATCTCGGCCCAGGCGCGGGGGGCGAGGGTGTCCGCGGGTTCCTCGCTCTCGGCGTCGGCGGCGCTGACGGTGACGGAGATGCCGGAGGGACGCACCAACACCCATTGGCAGAGCCCGCCGAGCAGGCCGAGGAAACGCACCGGCGTCGCGGCGGGGCGGGCGAAATGCAGGTTGAGGATGGGGGCGAAGGCGTCGGGCGCCGGGGTGGCGGGGAGGAGGCGGGCGGTCTCCCAGGGCGGCAGGGCCAGGATCGCGCGCTGGCCGGGGGCCAGCGGGAGGTCGCCGTCGGTGAAGTGCAGCGTGGTGGCGCGGGTGGCATGCACGGTCACGCCGCGCAGCCGCGCGCCGAAGCGGGGGGTGACGCCGCGGGCGGCGAGGGCGGCCAGAGCCGGGGCGATCATGTCCGGCCCGAGGCCCTCGCGCGCCACCAGCAGCCGGCCGGCGCCGGGCAGCGCGGCGCGGCGCAGCACGGCGCCGAGGAGTGCCGCCGAGGCTTCGGCGACCGGCGTGTTCAGCGCGGCGACGGCAAGCGGCTCGACGAAGCCGCGCAAGAGGCGCGGATGGGCGGCGAAGCGGGCGGCGAGCGTCGTGTCGCGGCCGGGGAGCGCGAGGCTGAGCAGGGAAAGGACGCCTCCGGCGGTGAGGCCGTCGGGCGCATGGCCGCGGAGCCAGCCGCCGGCGGAGAGCGCCACGCGGCGGGCGCGGCCGTCGGCGAGGTCGAGCACGGGGAGCCCGTCCGGCTCCGGCTCCACCCAGGCCCGGCGCGCGCCGATGCGGGCGAGGAAGGCAAGCGCGGCCCGGTTGGCGGAGAGCAGGGCGTGGGTGCCGTTGTCGGTGCCGTCGGGCAGGGCGCGGGCGCGGCCGCCGGCCGCGGGCGCGGCATCGTGCAGGGCGACGGGCACGCCGCGTTCGGCCAGCAGCAGGGCGGCGGCGAGGCCGGCGACGCCGGCGCCGACCACATGGGTGAGGCCGCGGGAGTCGGGCGCGAAGGGGCAGGCGCCCGCCGGCGGCATCATGGCGTGGCGAGGCGGAGCGCGAAGGCGGCCATGCGCGCCTTCTCGCCGGGGCTGAGGCGCGGGCGGGCGCGGGGCGGGCCGAAGCCGCGGGCGGTGAGGCGGGCGAGCAGCCGCCTGTAGCCCCAGAGCATGATGCGGGCGGGGAGAAGCGGCCGCGGGTCCAGGTGGCGCAGCATCGCCTCGGCTTCCGCGAAGCCGGCCTCGGCGCGGGCGGCGAGCGCCCGGGCGGCGGCGGCGGCGCCGCGCTCGGCGATCAGCGCCGGCGCCGGGCCGTCGAGCGCGGCGGCGGGCACGCCATAGGCGGCGAGCAGGTCGCGCGGGAGATAGACGCGGTCGCGCGCGGCATCCTCGTCGAGGTCGCGCAGCACATTCACCATCTGCAGCGTGCGGCCGAGGGACAGGCCGAAGGCCTCGGCCTCGGGGGCGCCGAAGATGCGCACGCTCATCGCGCCGACCGAGCCCGCGACCCGGCGGCAGTAGAGGTCGAAGGCGGCCATGTCGGGCAGCCGCAGGCGCGGCGTCGCGTCGGTCTCCATGCCGGCGATCATCGCCTCGGGCTCGGCGCGCGGGATGGCGTGGGTGGCGCAGGCCAGGGCGAACTCGCGGGAAAGGGCGCAGTCGGGGGTGTCGAGCTTCCTGCGCCATTCGGCGAGGAGGCGGCGCTTCTCGGCCTCCGGCATGGTGGCGTCGGCGATGTCGTCCACCGCGCGGCAGAAGGCGTAGAGCGCGTGCTGCGCGCGGCGGCGGGCTGCGGGCAGCGAGGCCATGCCAAGCGCGAAGGAGGAGCGGGCGGCGGCCACCCGGGCGCGCACGATGGCGGCATCGTCCGGCGAGCCGCGGAGGGCGCGGGCGAGGGCCAAGGCGAAGTCGGGCTTCGTGAGCGCGACGCGGGTGGCGATGGGGTCGGCGGCGCGCAGGCGGGCAAGCAGCCGGCGGGCCAGCGCCAGCGTCATTGCGGATTGGATGCGCAGGCGGGCGGAGGCAAGCGAAGGCGGGAGGGAGGCGGCGGCATCCAGCAGCGCCTCGCAGCGGTCGAGCGCGGCATCGAGCACCGGGCGGCGGGCGTCGGCATCGGCGAAGAAGCGGGCTTCGCCGCCGGCCAGCGCCAGCCAGGGCTCGGGGAGGTAGATGCGGCCGAGGCGCTCGCGATCGGGGGCGAGGTCCTGCAGGTGGTTCAGGATCTGCAGCGCGGTGCAGAGCGCGTCGGCGGCCGGCGCGGCGTCGGCGCGTTCGCCATGGACGGCGAGCAGGAAGCGCCCGACGGGATTGGCCGAACGGTCGCAGTAGTCGAGCAGCGCCTGCCAGTCGGGGTAGCGGCGTTGCGTGGCGTCCTGGCGGAAGGCCGAGAGCATGTTCCGGGCTTCGGCGATGCCCGCGCCGGTGGCGCGGAGTGCCGCGGCTTCGGGGATCAGGGTCGCGGGGTCGTCGAGGGCGGCCTCCAGCGCATCGAGGCGGCGGAGCTTTTCGTCCGCCGGCAGATCGGGCGCGTCGGCGATGTCGTCGGCGAGCCGCACGACGCGATAGAAGGCCAGCACCTTGGCACGCACCGGCTTCGCCAGCAGCAGCGAGGCGGTGGGGAAGTTCTCGCTGTCTGGCCCGCGCGAGGGCGGGCCGGCGGCGAGCGGATGCGTCACGCCTCTCCGCCGGCCGGGTAGGCGCGGCCCTTCCAGCCGGCGGGGCGGCCCCGCAGCCGCTGCACGAGCGAGGCCCATTGAATGGCAAGCCCGACCGCGACCGTCGCCGGGTGCAGCGCGATGGTCCAGGCGGGTTCCTTCATGCGCAGCGTGATGCCGACGCGCATGCAGACGGAACAGCACAGCGCGGCGAAGGCGAGCGGCGCGGGCAGCAGCAGCCAGGGCAGGAGGTGGCCGCCGGCGAGGATCAGCGTCCAGACCGGCAGGCCGACGGGGGTTGCCATGCCCTCATGCGCGTTCTTGAGGAAGCCGCGCCAGGCGGGTAGGAAGCCCGTGTACATCCGGCAGGAGGCGAGTTCGGAGCCGTCCACGATCTCGGTGCGGTGGCCCTGTGCGCGGCAGCGGCGGGCGAGCGCGATGCCGTCATGCAGCAGGTGGCGCACCGCCTCATGCCCGCCGGCGGCGCGGTAGGCGGCCGCCTCCACCAGCAGGAGCTGGCCGGTGCCGGCGGCGAAGCCGGGCTTGCGCGTGAAGGCGCGGCCGGCGCCGGGGAGGTAGCCGAGCATCAGCAGGTTGATCATCGGCACCGTCAGCGCCTCGCCGAGGCTGCCGATGATCTGGCGCGGCACGCCGGAGACCAGCGCGATGCCGTTGGCCTGCGCGTGCGCGGCCATCGCCGCCGCCGCGTCGGGTTCGAGGCGCACGTCGGCGTCGAGGAACAGCAGATGTGTGCCGGAGGCAGCGTCGGCCAGGCGCTGGCAGGCATGGACCTTGCCGGTCCAGCCCTGCGGCAGGGGCGGGCAGGAGAGGAGGCGGATGCGCGCGTCGCGGGCGGCGTGGGCGCGGACGATCTCGGCCGTGCGGTCGGTGGAGCCGTCGTCCATCACCAGGATCTCGATCTCGACGCCGCGGGAGGCCAGGGCGGCGTCGAGGCAGGCGGCGATGTTCGCCTCCTCGTCGCGGGCCGGGATCAGGATGGAGACACGCGTGCCGGGGGCGGGGGTGCCGCGCGCGCGGGCGAGGAGGATGAGGCCCGGGATCCCGATGCTGACGGGAATCAGCGCAAGCGCGAGGGCGAGGGTCTCGAGGGCGGTCATGCGCGGGGGTCGTGCCTCGGGTCGAAGCGTTGTCCGGTGGCAAGCGCCTTCACGCGCTGCCAGGCCTGGTAGATGCCGCCCATGCCTTCCTTCCCCTGTTCCAGCACGCGGAAGCGCGTCGGGTCGCGGGCGATGGCGTCGGCGGCGAGGCGGTCCATCGTCGCGGTCAGCGCCTGCCGGAACGCCTCGCGGCGCGCGTCGCGCGGCAGGGCGGCGAGCGCCGCGCCGTCGAGCGGATCGCCGAAGCCGGCCAGCAGCTCCGCCTTGCGCTCGGTCCAGAACGGCATCTCGAGCGCGAGGGGGAGGAACACCGCGCCTGGCGCGAGCTCGGGCAGGCGGAGGAGGCCGGGGGCGATGACCACCGGGCGCTCGCGCACGTCCTGGAAGCGGCCGGGGGCGTTCATCCACAGCATGTGCGAGGGGGAGTCGAGAAGCGCCTGGCTCTGCTTCAGGAAGGCGATGGCGCCGCGCGGGGAGTGCTGTTCCACGCCGAACACGCCAAAGCGCTTGAAGAAGGCGTAGCGCGCCAGCGCCTCCGCATCCATCGGCACGAACTGGCGGCGGGCGGGGAACAGCGCCTCGGCCAGCAGCACGAAGGCGATGCCGTCCCACCAGGAGGGGTGGTTGGCGAAGACGACGAGCGGGCGGCCGTCTGCCGCGCGCGGCTCGCCCCAGGCGGCGAGGCGCAGCGCGCGCATGTGCTTCCGCAGGAAGTCGCGGAAGATGCGGACGAAGACGCGGTGCATCCCCGGCGAGAAGGTCTCGGCCGGGGAGGGGACGCCCAAGCGGCGTGCGCCCGCGGCCAGCCGCGGCTGCACCGTCGCCACGCTATTCCGCGGCGGCGCGCGGCAGGTCGGCCTCGCGGCGGCCGGCGAGGTCCGCGGCCTCGCTCATGCCGCGGCCGCCGGCGTCGCGGTCCATCGCATCCGCTGCGATCCAGCCCGACATCATCACCATCGGCATGCCCGGGCCGGGATGCGCGGAGCCGCCGCAGAGATAGAGGCCCTTGATGTTCTTCGAGCGGTTGCCGGGCTTGAACGCGCCGGTGAAGGCGCCGTGCGAGGCGAGGCCGTAGATCGCGCCGTTCAGCACCTTGTAGCGCTCGTGGATGTCCACGGGCGTGAGGGCGGATTCGACGACGATGCGCTCCTCGATGTCCTCCATCCCCGCGGTGCGCTTCAGCTTGTCGAGGATCTTCCGCCGGTAGGGCGCGAACATCTTCGACCAGTCGTGGTGGGGGCGGAGATAGGGCGTGTGGACGAGGACGTAGAGCGCCTCGCCGCCCGGAGGTGCTGTGGTGTCGTCGGTGCAGGAGGTGGCGGCGAGATAGGCCGTCGGGTCGGGCGCCGGTTCGCCCTTCTTGTAGATGGCGTCGAACTCCTCTTCGGCGTCGCGCGAGAAGACGAAGCAGTGGTGGGCCAGGTGGTCGTAGCGCCTGTTCAGGCCGAGATAGAGCACGACGCCGCTGCACGCCGGCTCGAAGCCCTTCTTCTGGTAGGCCTGCCCGACCGGCCCGGCGACGAGTTCGCCATAGGTGCGGATGGCGTCCATGTTGGAGATGACGGCGTCGGCCGCGATGCGCTCGCCGCCCGCGATCACGCCCTTCACCTCGCCGTCCTCGATGTCGAGGCCCGTCACCTCCACGCCCGGGCGGAGGTCCGCGCCGAGGGAGGCGGCAAGATTGGCGAGGCCTTCCGCCACCGCGCGCGTGCCGCCCTTCGGATACCACACGCCCTCGGCGGCCTGCATGTCGCCGATCGAGCAGAGCACGGCGGGCGCCAGATAGGGCGAGGAGCCGACATACTGGCAGAAATGGTCGAGCATCTGCGCCAGCCGCTCGTCCGGCACCTTGCCGCGGATGACCTTGGCGACCGTCTGCCCCATGCGGAGCGACATGACGTCGCGCATCGTGTCGGGGGTGAAGTTCCGCTTCCAGTTCAGCGTGTCGGAGATGCCCTCGACCGGCTTCCAGAAGAAGAACCTCTCCGAGACGCCGTGGAGGTGGTGGGCGATGCGCTGGAAGGCGCGGTAGCCCTCGCCCATGCCGCGGCCTGGGGCGAAGCGGTCCATCTCGGCCGCCATCGCGTCCACGTTCTCGAGCAGGTCCACGCGGCTGCCGTCTTCGAAGAAGCAGCGCCATTGCGGGTCGAGCCGGATCAGCGGCAGCTCGTCGCGCTGTTCGCGCCCGGCCTCGGCGTAGATGCGGCGGAGCACGCGCGGCACCGTCAGGATCGTCGGGCCCATGTCGAAGCGGAAGCGCGAGCCGTCGGGCGCCTCGAGATGCAGCACCGCCGCCTTGCCGCCGAGCCAGGGGTTCTTGTCGAACAGCGTGACCTTGTGGCCCCGCGCCGCCGCCACCGCCGCGGCGGCGAGACCGCCCAAGCCGCTGCCGATCACCACCACGTTCCGGGTCATGTCCGGGGGTTCCTTCTCATTCCGCGGCGAGCCGCTCGGCGAGCGCCGCGGCGGGCGCGCGCTTCGGCAGGCCGACATCGTCGCACAACAGGCCCGCGCTGATGCGCGCGCCCTCGAAGATCACCGGCAACCCGCTGCCGGGATGGGTGCCGCCGCCGACGAGATAGAGCCCCTCCACGCCCGCGAAGCGGTTGCCGGGGCGGAAGCACATCATCTGCCCGAGATCATGCGACAGGTTGAAGGTGGCGCCGAAGCCGACGCCGTAGTCGTCGCGCCAGGTGGCGGGCGTCACCATCTTCTCGAAGCGGATGCGGGAGGGCAGGTCGGTGAGCCCGAGCGAGGCGAGGCGGCGGAACGCGATCTCCCGGTAGCGGGGCGCTTCCTGCGACCACTCGGCGCCGCCGCGGAGGTTCGGCACCGGGATGAGGAGGTAGAGCGCCGAGTGGCCCGGGGGCGCCATGCTCGGGTCCGTCACCACCGGGTTGTGCAGGTAGAAGGACGGCTCGTCGGGGAGGATGCCGCGCTCGATCTCGCCGATGTTCTTCAGGTAGTCCTTCGCCAGCACGATGCTGTGGTGCGCGAGGTCCGGGAAGGTCCCCTCGACGCCGAGATAGAGCATGAAGGTGGAACAGGAGTAGCGCGCCTCCTCGATCCTGCGGTCGCTCCAGCGCGGGCGCAGGCGTTCCGGCACCAAGTGCGGCATGGCGTGCGCGAAATCGGCGTTCATCACCGCGGCCGTCGCGGGATGCAGGCGGCCGCCGGCCTCGACGCCCGCGACGCGCCTGCCGTCGAAGGCGATGCGCTCGACCGGCGTCGAGAGATGGATCTCGACGCCCATGCGTTCGGCGACGCGGGCCATCGCCTCCGACACCGCGCCGCAGCCGCCCGTCGGGTGGAACACGCCGTACTCGTATTCGAGGAAGGAGAGGATGGTGAACAGCGACGGGCACTTGAACGGGCTCATGCCCAGGTATTTCGTTTGGAAGGAGAAGGCGAGCCGCACCCGCGGGTCCTTGAAGCGGCGCCTGAGGTCGGCATCCACCGTCAGGTGCGGGCGCATCCAGGGCAGGCTTGCCAGCATGTCCGGCTTCACGAAATCGAGCAGGCCGGGGAAGGCGCGGGCAAGCACGGGCTTGAAGCGGGCGAACTTCGCGCGGTTCTCCGCCATGAAGGGGCGTATGCCGGCGGCGTCGGCGGGGCTGATCTTCGCGACTTCCGCCTCGAGGCGCGCAAGGTCGGGTGTCGCGTCGAGGTTGACGTTCCCGTCCTCGAACCGGATGCGGTATTGCGGGTCGAGCCGCGTCAGCGCGATCTCGTCCTCGAGCCGCGTGCCGCATTCGGCCAGGATCCCGGCGAGGATCTCGGGGTAGAGGAAGAAGGTCGGGCCGAGATCGAAGCGGTAGCCGCCGGGCGCGGTGATGGTGCGGGTGCGGCCGCCGACCACCGCATCCTTCTCGAACACCGAGACGCGCGCGCCGCGGGCGGCGAGCAGCAGGGCGGCGGCGAGCCCGCCGGGGCCGGCGCCGATGATGGCGACCCGCGGCCGGTCGGCGCGGAGCGAGGGGGCGGGCAGCGTGGCGTTCATCGAGGCGAGGATGTCGGCGTTTTCCGGAAAGGCTTCAAGGTCGGGCCGCGGGTGCGCTTGGCAAGGGGCGGGCTACAGCGCGAGCACCGTGTCTGCCGCCTCCACCTCGCGGCACCGCGACTCGGCCCGGGGCAGCAGCCGGGCGAGGTAGAAGGCGGCGAGCGGGGCGAGCGAGGCGTCCGCCTTCGCCGCACGGGCGAGCAGCGCGCCGCCCCAGACCCAGCCGGCGGCGTCCAGATAGGCCGCCGCGGAGGCCTGGGCGAGCGCCGGGTCGCGCGATTCGGCGGCCAGGATCCAGCCGGTGGCGCGGGAGAGCGCGGCGGTGGCGGCGGCAAGCCGCGGGTCTTCCGCTTCGGCCTCGGCGATCAGCGCGCGCATCGCAGCACCCCCGTCCTTCGCGACCTTGCGGCTGACGAGGTCGATCGCCTGGATGCCGTTGGTGCCCTCGTAGATCGGCGCGATGCGGGCGTCGCGCAGCAGCTGCGCCGCGCCCGCGTCCTCGATGTAGCCCATGCCGCCATGCACCTGCACGCCGAGCGAGGCGACCTCCACGCCGCGATCGGTGCACCAGGCCTTGGCGATGGGCGTGAGGAGCGCGAGGCGCGTGCGGGCGGCCTCGTCGCCGAGCAGGGCGGCGCGGTCGAGCGCGACCGATGCGGACAGGCAGATGAGGCGCGACGCCCAGGCGATGGCGCGCATCTCGGCCAGCATGCGCGCGACGTCGGGGTGGCGGGCGATGGGCCTGCCCGACTGCTCGCGCTGCTCGGCGAAGGGGGCGGCGAGCGAGAGGGCGCGCACGGACTGTCCCACGCCCTGGATGCCGACGGCGAGCCTGGCCGCGTTCATCATCGCGAACATGGCGGAGAGGCCCCGGTGGGGTTCGCCGACGAGTTCCGCCTCCGCGCCGTCGAACAGCATGGTGCAGGTGGGCGAGGCGTGGATGCCCATCTTGTGCTCGATGCCGCCGCAGCGGAGCGCGTTGGCGCCGCCGCCGGGCAGGAGTTTGGGCGCGGCGAACAGGCTGATGCCGCGCGAGCCGGGCGGCGCGTCCGGCAGCCGCGCCAGCACGAGATGCAGCGTGTTCTCGGCGAGATCATGCTCGCCCCAGGTGATGTAGATCTTCTGGCCGTGCAGGCGGAAACGGCCGTCCGCGGCGGGCTCGGCGCGGGTGCGCAGCGTCGAGAGGTCGGAGCCGGCCTGAGGTTCGGTCAGGCACATGGTGCCTGTCCAGCGGCCCTCGACGAGCGGCGGCAGAAGCCGGGCGGCCTGGTCCTCCGTCGCGTGGTGGGACAGCAGGTCCACGGCGCCCGCCGTCAGCAGCGGGCAGAGGGTGAAGGCCATGTCGGCGGCCGAGCAGAGTTCGAGCACCGCCGCCCAGAGGCTGTGCGGCAGGCCCTGGCCGCCATGCTCGGCCGGCGCGGCGAGGCCCTGCCAGCCGCCCTCCCGCCAGGCGCGCCAGGCGGTGGCGTAATGCGGGGGCGTGGCGACGCGGCCGTTCTGGAAGCGGGCGCCGTGGCGGTCGGCCTCCTGCCAGCGGGGGGCGAGTTCCGCATCGGCGTAGCGGGCGGCTTCGGAGAGGATCGCGGCGATGTCGTCGGGGCCGAGCGGCTGGCCTGCCTGCCGCGTCAGGCCGGGCAGATCGAACACGCGGGAGAGGGCGAAGGCGAGGTCGTCGGCGGCGCTCATGGCTGCTGCTTGCCAGAGCGGGGGCGCGGAGGCCAGAGCGGGCGCGTCGGCGGCCCCGGCGGGCAGGCCTTCGGCCAGATCTGCTCTAGCGGCGCGCGGGCAGCAGGCCGGGCGGCGGCGGCGCGAGGCCTGCGGCCCAGGCGGCGATGGCGGGGGCGGTGGCGCGGTCGGCCGCCGCGGCCGCGAGCCCGAGCCCGAGCAGGGGGGCGAACTTGAAGCCATGGCCGGAGAAGCCGCTCATCACGAGGCCCCGCGCGCCGAGCGGCTGCAGCAGGAAGCGCTCCTCCGCCGCCACGTCGTAGTGGCAGGCGCGGGCGGCGAGCACGCGGTAGCGGTGAAGCTCCGCGATGCGGGGGGCGGCGAGGGCGAGGATGGCGCGGGCTTCCTCCGGCGTCGCCTGCGGCGGGCCGTCCGGGTCGCCTGCGGGCGCGAAGCGGTGGTCGCCGATCTTGAGCGGCGTGCCGGCGACGGGGGGGACGGCGTAGAAGCCGGCCTCCGGGTCGATCTCCAGCAGCATGGGCGCGGCGGCCCAGGCGGCGCGGTGCCCGGGCGGCGGTTCCAGATCCACGATGATCTGGCGGGTGGGGCGGACGGGAAGCGCCGGGAGCAGCCGCGGCGCCCAGGGGCCGGCGGCGATGACCAGCAGATCGGCCTCCTCCGCCGCGCCGTCGGAGAGCGTGACGCGCCCGCGCTCCGGGTCGGCGTCGCGCGCCTCGGCCTGCCGGAGGGCGACGCCCTGCGCGGCGAGGTGGCGCGCGAGCGCGGCGACGATGCGGCGGGCGAGCAGCACGCCGCCTTCCCGCATGGCGAAGCCCTCCGCGAGGCCGTCCGCGCGCAGGAACGGGTAGCGGGCGGCGAGGGTGGAGGGCGAAAGGTCCTCCACCGCGAAGCCGTCGGCGCGGAGCTTGGCGCGGCTGTCGGCCAGCCAGCCGCCGCCCGTGGCCGACAGCGCGAGCACGCCGGTCGGCACCAGCAGGCGCTGGTTCATCTCGTCGAACAGCGCCTCCCAGGCGGTGAAGGCGTCGGAGACCATGCGCATGTAGTGCGCTTCCGCGCCATAGGCGTGGCGGATCAGGCGGTGGTTGTCGGCGGAGGCGCCGCGCGGGTTGGGCGGCGGCGCGCGGTCCAGCAGCGTGACCGCGAAGCCCGCGCGGGCGAGGCCCCAGGCGGCGGAAAGGCCCATGATCCCGGCCCCGAGGACGAGCGCTGTCGGCATGGCGGCAGCATCGCCGCCCGCCGCGCCGGCGTCCACCGCCCTTGCCGCGCGGGCGCGGACGGGGTGTCGTCTGGCGATGCGGATCCTGGTGCTGGGCGCGGGCGCCCTTGGCTTGATCTTCGGCGGGCGGGCGGCGGAGGCGGGGCATGAGGTCGCCTTCCTCTGCCGTGCCGCGACGGCGGCGCGGCTGCGCGAACAGGGGCTACGGGTGCGGAGCCCGTTCGGCGACATCGCGCGCGAGGCGGTGGTGCTGGAGCGCGCGGAGCCCGGCTTCGACGCGGTGCTGCTGGCCTGCAAGGCCTATGACCTCGATGCCGCGATGACGGCGATGTCGTCGGCGATGACCGGGGCGACGGTGGTGCTGCCGGTGCTGAACGGCATCGCGCATGTCGAGCGTCTGTGTGCGGCCTTCGGGGCGGAACGGGTGCTTGGGGGTGTGGCGCGGATCCAGGCGACGCGGCTGCCGGACGGGTCGGCGGTGCAGCTGAACGCGTGGCGGAGCCTGCTGCTCGGGGAGTTGGGTGGCGGCGTGTCGGAGCGGGCGCGGGCGCTCGCCGCCTGCTTCCCGGCGCCCGGCGTGCTGGCCGAGGCGGTGCCCGACATCCGTGCGCGGATGTGGCAGAAGCTGGTCCACCTCGGCACCGTCGCCGCCGCCACGCTGCTGTTCCGCGCGAACATCGGGGAGATCCTGCGGGCGGGCGGCGGCGACACGCTGCGCGCGCTGCTCGAGACCAATGCGGCGATCGCGGCGGCCGAGGGGTTTCCGGTGGGCGAGGCGTTCCTGGCCGAAACCCGCGCGGTGGTGGGTGATGCGCGCTCCTCCTACAGCGCCTCCATGCTGCGGGATGCGGAGGCCGGGCTGCCGACCGAGGCCGGGCATGTGATCGGCACGCTGGAGCGGGCGGGGACGCGGGCGGGGCTGGATGTGACGCTGCACCGCCTCGCGCTGCTGCACGCGGCGGCGCATGAGGAGCGTCGGCGGGCGGGGCGGCTGCCGGGCGATGGCGGGCGGTGATGCCCCTGGCGCGGGGCTTGCGGTGCCGCCGCTTCGGCCGCCGCCGCCGCTTCGGCCGGGGCCGCCGCTTCGGCCGGGGCCGCCGCTTCCGCCGGGGCCGCCGCTTCGGCCGGGGCCGCCGCTTCCGCCGGGGCGCAGCCGCCACGCCAGGCCGGCGCGCCGGCCCATCCGGCCTGCGGCCGGGCGCCTCAGCCCCGCCGCGGCAGCAGCTGCTCGACCAGCGTCGCCCAGTAGGAGGCGCCGACGGGCAGCACCTCGTCGTTGAAGTCGTAGCGCGGGTGGTGCACCTGCGGATCATCCGGGCCGCGGCCGGCGCCGAGCATGATGTAGCTGCCCTGCTTGGCGTTCAGCATATAGGCGAAATCCTCGCCGCCCATGGTGGGTTTCGGCATCTCGAACACGCGGGCCTCGCCGGCCACCGCCTGGGCGGCGCGGACGGCGAGCGAGGTCGCCTCGGCGTCGTTCACCGTCGCGGGGTAGGCGCGGTCGAACGTCACCTCGGCCTCGGCGCCGAAGGCGGCGGCGATGCCGGTGGCGAGCGAGGTGACGCGATGTTCCAGCAGGTCGCCGATCTCCGGGCGGAACCAGCGGGCGGTGCCGCGCATGCGGACGACGGAGGGGATGACGTTCCAGGTGTCGCCGCCCTCGATGTGGCCGATGGTGACGACGCCCGCCTCCACCGGCTCGATGTTGCGCGAGACGATGGACTGCAGGGCGGAGACGATCTGGGCTGCGATCACGATCGGATCGGTGCCCTGGTGGGGCATCGCGCCATGCGCGCCCTTGCCGCGGACGGTGATCGCGATGTTGGCGACCGCGGCCATCACCGGCCCGGTCTTCCAGATGAAGGTGCCGGCCGGCGCGCCCGGCCAGTTGTGCATGCCGAACACCATCTCCATCGGGAAGCGCTCGAACAGGCCTTCCTCGACCATCTTGAGCCCGCCGGCCAGGTTCTCCTCGGCCGGCTGGAAGATGACATAGGCGGTGCCGTCGAAGTTGCGGGTCTCGGCCAGGTAGCGGGCGGCGCCGAGCAGCATGGCGGTGTGCCCGTCATGGCCGCAGGCATGCATGCGTCCCTGGATGGCGGACGCCCAGGGCGCGTCATTCTCCTCGGTGATCGGCAGCGCGTCCATGTCGGCGCGGAGCCCGATGGCGCGGGGGCTTGTGCCGCGGCCGCGGATGACGCCGACGATTCCGGTGCCGGCGATGCCGGTCACCACCTCGTCCACGCCGAAGGCGCGCAGGCGCTGGGCGACGAGGGCGGCGGTGCGATGCTCCTCCATGCCGAGTTCCGGGTGGCGGTGGAAGTCGCGGCGCCATTCCGTCATCTCGGCGTGGAACTCGGCGATTCGGTTCAGGATGGGCATGGGGGCGCTCCAGGTGTTCCCGATGTGCGGCGGGCGGCGGGCGGGCGCAAGGGCGGGGCGTCGTCGTGGCGGGCGAGGCGGCCCTGGCGTCAGCGGCTGCCGCGCAGGGATCCCGGCAAGGCCTTCGCCTCGTCGTAGAGGGCGCGTTCCGCCGCCTCGTCGCCGCGGAGCAGCGCGTCGGCGAGCGCGTTGCACCAGCCCTCGGCGGCCTGGCGGGCCGGGAAGGGGCCGTAGGGCGGGCAGCACAGCGGGTGGCAATACGGGTCCACATACCAGCCGGCCACGCGGATCGGTCCTCCCGAGACGGCCTTGCCTTCGGCGTAGAACGCGACGGGACGCCAGGCGAACCACGCCGCCTGGTCGCGCCGCGCCCAGTCGGGCCTGTCGGTCATGGCGGCGGTCGCAGGAAGGCGAGATCGGCACCCTCCGGCGCCTGCAGAACCTGTTCGGCCACCAGCCTGTCCCAGCCGCGCGGCGGCAGGGCGGGCGGGGTCCAGCGGGCGCGGCGGGCGGCGAGCGTCGCGTCGTCCACCAGCAGATCGAGGCGGCGGTCGCGCACCGAGAGGCGGATCCGGTCGCCGGTCTCGGCGAGCGCCAGCGGGCCGCCGGCGGCGGCTTCCGGGGCGACGTGCAGGATGGTGGTGCCGAAGGCGGTGCCGGACATGCGGCAGTCGCTGATGCGGACCATGTCCTTGACGCCGGCGCGGGCCAGTTTGCGCGGGATGGGCAGGTGCCCTGCCTCCGGCATGCCGGCGGGGCTTTTCGGGCCAGCGTTCTTCAGCACCAGGATGTCGGCGGGCGTCACGTCGAGCGCCTCGTCGTCCACGCGGCGGGCCAGGTCTTCCAGGCCGTCGAACACGACGGCGCGGCCTTCGTGCTCGAACAGGGCGGGGGTGGCGGCAGCGCGCTTGAGGATGGCACCCTCGGGGGCGAGGGTGCCGAACAGCGCGACGAGGCCGCCCAGGGGCGACACCGGGTCGTCTCGGCGGCGGATGACGCGGTGGTCGGCGTAGCGCGGCGTGCCGATGCGGGCGTGCAGCGGCACGCCGTCGAGGTCGGGCGTGTCGAGGTGCAACAGGTCGCGCAGCTCGTGCAGCAGCACGGGCAGGCCGCCGGCGGCGTGGAAATCCTCCATGTAGCCCTCGCCGGTCGGCTTCAGGTCCACGAGCACCGGCGTGCGGTCGGAGAGGGCGTCGAGGCGCCTCAGGTCCAGCGTCAGCCCCGCGCGGCCGGCGATGGCGGCGAGGTGGACGACGGCGTTGGTGGAGCCGCCGAGCGCGAGCAGCGTGACGAGCGCGTTGTCGAGGCTCTCCGGCGTAAGCAGCGCGGCCGGCGCGACGGGGCGGGCGACGAGGCGCATCGCCTGCTCGCCCGCCGCTTCCGCCGCGCGCAGCCGGTCGGCGTGGACGGCGGGAATCGAGGCGGCGTCGAGCGGCATGAAGCCGAGCACGGCGGCGATCGCCGCCATGGTGGAGGCGGTGCCCATCACGCCACAGGTGCCGGCGGTGGTGGCGAGCGCGCCTTCGACGCGGGCGATCGTCGCGTCGTCCACGCTGCCTGCGCGCCAGGCGGCCCAGAAGCGGCGGCAGTCGGTGCAGGCGGAGAGGCGTTCGCCCTCGAAGCGCATCGCCGACATCGGGCCGACGACGAGTTGCACCGCGGGCACGCCGGCCGAGACCGCGGCCATGAGCTGCGCCGGCACGGTCTTGTCGCAGCCGCCGAGCAGGACCACGGCATCGAGCGGCTGGGCGGAGAGCATAGCCTCCGTCTCCAGCGCCATCAGGTTGCGGTAGTGCATGGAGGTCGGCGTGAGGAACGGTTCGCACAGGCTGATGGTGGGGAAGGCGAGCGGCAGGCCGCCCGAGGCCAGCACGCCGCGCTTCACCGCCTGGACGAGTTCGGGCGCGGTGCGGTGGCAGGAGTTGAGGTCGGAGCCGGTGTCGGCGATGCCGATGACGGGGCGGCCGAGCATCGCCTCCGAATAGCCGGCCGAGCGGATGAAGGAGCGGCGGAGATAGAGGGCGAAGGCGCGGTCGCCGTAGGTGGCGGCGCGGGCGGCAAGGCCCTTTGGCGGCGTCGGGTCGGTCATCGGCGGAGTGTGGCTGGGGGCGGGGCGAGGGGGAAGGGCGCCGCGCGAGCTTGCGGTATCCCGTTACCGCCTAGCGGAAAGCGCCTTTGCGCTTGACGCAGCGGCCGCCGCCTGCGATAGCCGCGGCCTCTGCAACTCCGGACCGAGACGAACAGGAAGATGTTGGAACGGCAGACGCGGTCGGTGAAGCCGGCCGAGGTCCAGAAGGGGTGGGTGGTGGTGGACGCCGACGGGCTGGTGCTCGGGCGGCTCGCCGCCATCGTCGCCAACCGCCTGCGCGGCAAGCACAAGCCGAGCTTCACCCCGCATGTGGATTGCGGCGACCATGTCGTCGTCATCAACGCCCGCAAGGTGCGGGTGACGGGCAACAAGGCGGAGCAGTCGGTGTTCTACTGGCACACCGGCTACCCGGGCGGCATCAAGGGCCGCAGCCTGCGCGAGCGGCTGGAAGGCCGCTTCCCCGAGCGCGTGATCGAGAAGGCGGTGGAGCGCATGATCACCCGTGGGCCGCTCGGGCGGCAGCAGATGCGCAACCTGCATGTCTATGCCGGGCCCGAGCATCCGCATGGCGGGCAGCAGCCCGTCACGCTCGACGTCGCAGCGATGAACCGCAAGAACAAGGTGGGCTGAGCAGGATGAGCGAACAGACGACCGCGACCTCGCTCGCCGATCTCAAGTCCCTCGTCGCCGGCACGCCGGCCGCGGCCGAGCCCGCGGTGAAGCGGGAGCCGAAGCGCGACGCGCTGGGCCGCGCCTATGCCACCGGGCGGCGCAAGGAATCCGTCGCCCGCGTGTGGGTGAAGCCGGGCAAGGGGCAGATCACCGTCAACGACAAGCCGGCGGCGAAGTATTTCGCGCGGCCCGTGCTGCGGATGCTGATCACCCAGCCCTTCCTGGTGGCGGACCGCTACCAGCAGTTCGACGTGGTGTGCTCGGTCACGGGCGGCGGGCTCTCGGGCCAGGCCGGCGCGGTGCGCCACGGCATCAGCCGGGCGCTGGTGAACTACGACCCGGAGCTGCGGCTCATCCTGAAGAAGGCCGGCTTCCTGACGCGCGACCCGCGCGCCGTCGAGCGCAAGAAATACGGCAAGCCGAAGGCCCGCCGCAGCTTCCAGTTCAGCAAGCGCTGATCCGGGCGCCCGACTGCCATGCGTGGGGGGCGGGGGCCGCAAGGTTCCCGCCCCTTGCCTTTCCCGGGCCGTTCCGCCCCACACTGCCCCGAGGAGGACCCGCCATGCCCAAGGGCCCGATCCCGACGCTGTTCATCGACGGCGAGGCCGGCACCACCGGCCTTCAGATCCGCGCGCGGCTCTCCGCCCACCCGGGGCTGCGCATCCGCTCGATCCCGGAGGCGCAGCGCAAGGACGCCGCGGCCAAGCGCGACCTGATGGCGGAGGTGGACCTGGTGGTGCTGTGCCTGCCGGACGAGGCGGCGAAGGAGGCGGCGGCGATGGCGGCGGGGCTCGGCGCCGATGCGCCGAGGCTGCTGGATGCCTCGACGGCGCATCGGGTGGACCCGGCCTGGGTGTACGGCTTCCCGGAGCTGACGAAGGGGCAGGCCGAGGCGATCGCCGCCGCGCCGCGCGTGGCGAACCCCGGCTGCTACCCGACCGGCGCGATCGCGCTGCTTCGGCCGCTGGTGGACGCCGGGATCATGCCGGCGGACTTCCCGGTGACGATCAACGCCGTCTCCGGCTACTCCGGCGGCGGCAAGGCGATGATCGCGGAGTTCGAGGCGGGCACGGCCGACCCGTTCTTTCTCTACGGGCTGACGCTCGTGCACAAGCACCTGCCGGAGATGCAGCGCTACGCAGGGCTGTCGCGGCGGCCGATCTTCGTGCCTTCGGTCGGGGATTTCGCGCAAGGCATGCTGGTCTCGGTGCCGCTGCATCTGGATGCGCTGCCGGGGGCGCCCTCGCCCGCCGAGATCGAGGCGGCGCTGGCCGCGCATTACGCGGGGGCCGCGTGGGTGAAGGTGGTGCCGGCGGATGCCAAGGCGCGGCTGGAGCCGCGCGCGCTGAACGGCACGAACCTGCTGGAGCTGCGCGTGTTCGGCAACGCGGAGCGGCGGCAGGCGGTGCTGGTGGCGAGGCTCGACAATCTCGGCAAGGGCGCGTCGGGGGCGGCGGTGCAGAACATCGGGCTTATGCTCGGGCTGGATGTGGCGGCGGCGCTGCCGCTCCCCGCCGAATGAGCGGGCCGCTCTACCCGTTCGAGGGGAAGCTGCCGGTGCTGCAGGACGGTGCCTGGGTGGCGCCGAATGCGGCGGTGATCGGCGATGTGGTGCTGGGGCCCGGCAGTTCCGTCTGGTATGGCTGCGTGCTGCGCGGGGATACCAACTTCATCCGCGTAGGCGCGCGTACGAACATCCAGGACGGCAGCGTCGTCCATGTGAACAGCGGGGCGGAGCCCACCATCATCGGCGACGATGTCACCATCGGCCATGGCTGCATCATCCATGCCTGCACGCTGGAGGATGGCGCCTTCGTCGGCATGGGGGCGACGGTGCTGGACCGCGCGGTGATCGAGGGCGGCGGCATGCTGGCCGCTGGCGCGCTGCTGACGCCGGGCAAGCGGGTGCGCCGCGGCGAGCTCTGGGCCGGCAGCCCGGCGAAATTCCTCCGCCCGCTGGGCGCGGAGGAGATCGCCGCCTTCGCCATGACCGCGCCACATTATTCAGCGCTTGCTGTGCGGCATCGCGCCTCGCTCGGGTGAGGCCCGGGCGGGCGCCGGGGAGACACGCCATGCGCCGCATCCTGCCTTTCGCCCTGGCCGCGCTGCTCGCCGCCTGCGTCGCGGCGCCGCCGCAGCCCGTCACCACCCTGCCTTCTGGCTACCTGTTCGGCGCCGGCGACCCGACGCGCGGGGCGATCCTGCAGGCCTCCGCCGCCTTCGCCCGGCCGGCGGCGCTGCATGGCCGCCCGGATGCGGCGGCGCGGGCGGTGATGGCGCTGGAGCACATCGCCGTCACCGTGCCGAACGACCAGTTCTACCGCGGCTTCAACCCGCTGGTGTTCGAGGAGCTGCCGCGCGGGCGGGACGAGGTGCGGCGCCTGCTCGGCATCGCGCCGGGTGCTGCGCCGCAGGCCGTGATCAACGCGCTGGCCGCCGCCTCCGACGCGCTCCGCGCCGGGGACCGCGCCGCCGCCGCCCGCGCCCTGCCGCCCGACATCGCGCCCGATGCGGCGGCGACCCTCGCGCGGCTGGATGCGCTGCCGGCCGCGCCGCGCGCCGCCTGGGCGACGGCGCGGGCCTTCGCGGAGCTGACGGCGCTCGACCAGCAGGATGACGACGGGCCGATCCGCCGGATGCTGCACCTGCGCTGAGCGCGCGTCACCCGGCGGCGGCGCGGGCGATCGCCTCGCGGATCAGCGCCTTGGCGTGCTCCGCATCGCCCCAGCCCATGATCTTCACCCATTTGCCGGGTTCCAGATCCTTGTAGTGCTGGAAGAAGTGCTCGATCTGCTCGGTGGTGATGCGCGGCAGGTCGGTGTGGTTCGCGACATGCACATAGCGCTTGGTCAGCCGCGTGACGGGAACGGCGACGATCTTCTCGTCCTTGCCGCCGTCGTCCTCCATCAGCAGCACGCCGACGGGGCGGACGTTGATGACGGCGCCGGGCACGATGGGGCGGGTGTTCGCCACCAGCACATCGAGCGGGTCCCCGTCTTCGCAGAGCGTGTGGGGGACGAAGCCGTAGTTGCCCGGGTAGCGCATCGGCGTGTGCAGGAAGCGGTCCACGAACAGCGTGCCGGCCGCCTTGTCCATCTCGTACTTGATCGGTTCGCCGCCGATCGGCACCTCGACGACGACGTTGACGTCGTCGGGCGGGGATTTGCCGACGGGGATGGCATCGAGGCGCATGGGGCTTGGCTCTCCGGCAGAAAAGGCCGCGGCAGGTAGCAGCGGGGGCAGGGGGCGCGCAACCGGGCGCTTCCGCCGCGGCGCGCGGGGCGGTAATGCGAAGGGGCCGCGCGCCTGTAGCTCAATGGTCAGAGCGGGCCGCTCATAACGGCTTGGTTGCAGGTTCGAGTCCTGCCGGGCGCAGCGGCGCTCATCGCCGCACGGGCGCGAGGGGTTCGGCCGGGCCGATGGCGTGGGGGGCGAGGCGCGTCGCGTCCGCGGGCGGCATGTTGGGCGCGGGCGGGGCGACGGTGGTCGGCAGGTCGAGTTCGACGCTCGCCTCCGGCGCGCGGGCGCCGGCGCCGTAGCCCGGGTTGAAGCGGAGCGTCAGGCGCGTGACGCCGGGCGCCGGGTGGCCGGCGAACAGCAGCTGCCCTTCCAGCGCCACGCCGTGCGGCAGCAGCAGCGACGGGTTGGCGGCCGGCGGCAGGAACGGGTGCTCGCTGCCGTCGGAGGCGGTGAGCACCGGCGGCGCGAGGGCGAGCCAGAGATCCTGCCTGCCGCCGGTGAGCGTGACGCCGACGGCGATGGCGTGGCGGCGCAGGACGATGGCGTGGACGTGCAGCCGCGCGCCATCCGGCAGCGCGACGCTGCGCCCGATGGGCAGCGGCACGTCGAGCGAGGCGCGCGCGGCGCCGGGCAGCAGCAGCAGCGCGGCCAGGACCGTGCGGCGATGCGGGGTGGCCATGCCGTCTCCTCCTTTCCCGGCCCGGGCGCGGCGGATAGAACCGCGCGGACACCGCGCCCAGGGGACAGACCGATGCCTGCCTACCAGTACGTCTATGTGATGAAGAACCTCACCAAGTCCTACCCCGGCGGGCGGGAGGTGTTCAAAGGCGTCACCCTGTCCTTCCTGCCCGGCGCCAAGATCGGCGTGCTCGGGCCGAACGGCGCCGGCAAGTCCACGCTGATGCGCATCATGGCGGGGCAGGAGAAGGAGTTCGGCGGCGAGGCCTGGGCGGCCGAGGGCGTGCGCGTCGGCTATCTGCCGCAGGAGCCGCAGCTCGACCCGAACCTGACGGTCGGCGAGAACGTGATGGCCGCCTTCGCGCAGATGCAGAAGGACCTCGCGCGGTTCCACGAGATCAGCGCGAAGTTCGCCGACGAGATGTCCGACGACGAGATGAACGCGCTCTTGGCCGAGCAGGCGGAGCTGCAGGAGCGGATCGACGCCGGCAATGGCTGGGAGCTGGACCGCACCGTCGAGATCGCGCTGGATGCGCTGCGCTGCCCGCCGGCCGACAGCCCGGTGACCCACCTCTCGGGCGGCGAGCGGCGGCGGGTCGCGCTGTGCCGCCTGCTGCTCGAGAAGCCCGACCTGCTGCTGCTCGACGAGCCGACCAACCACCTGGACGCCGAGAGCGTCGCCTGGCTCGAGAAGACGCTGCGGGAATATCCGGGCGCCGTGCTGGTCGTGACGCATGACCGCTACTTCCTCGACAACGTCACCGGCTGGATCCTGGAGGTGGACCGCGGCCGCGGCATTCCCTACGAGGGGAACTACTCCGCCTATCTCGAGCAGAAGCGCAAGCGCCTCGCCCAGGAGGAGAAGGAGGAGAGCGCGCGGCAGCGGCAGCTGGCCGAGGAGCAGGAGTGGATCGGGCGCTCGCCCGCCGCGCGCCAGGCCAAGAGCAAGGCGCGCATCCAGCGCTACGAGGAGCTGCTGCAGAAGAGCCTGGAGAAGGCGCCGGACCCGACGGAGATCGTCATCCCGCCGGCGCCGCGCCTCGGCAACACCGTGATCGTCGCCGAGAACCTGCGCAAGGGCTACGGCAACCGGCTGCTGATCGACGACCTCTCCTTCAAGCTGCCGCCCGGCGGCATCGTCGGCGTCATCGGGCCGAACGGCGCGGGCAAGACGACGCTGTTCAGGATGATCACCGGCGCCGAGCAGCCGGACGGCGGCAGGCTGGTGATCGGCGAGAGCGTGAAGCTCGGCTACGTGGACCAGAGCCGCGACAGCCTCGATGACAGGCGCACCGTGTGGCAGGAGATCTCGGACGGGATGGAGCTGATCCAGATCGGCAAGCGGAGCGTGCCGTCGCGCGCCTATGTGGCGGCGTTCAACTTCAAGGGCGCCGACCAGCAGAAGCCGGTCGGCGTGCTGTCGGGCGGCGAGCGCAACCGCGTGCATCTGGCGAAGATGCTGAAGCGCGAGCACAATGTGCTGCTGCTGGACGAGCCGACCAACGACCTGGACGTGGACACGCTGCGCAGCCTGGAAGAGGCGCTGATGGAGTTCGCCGGCTGCGCCGTGGTGATCAGCCACGACCGCTGGTTCCTCGACCGGCTGGCGACGCACATTCTGGCCTTCGAGGGCGATTCCCATGTCGAGTGGTTCGAGGGGAACTTCCAGGCCTATGAGGCGGACAAGAAGCGCCGCCTCGGCGCCGCGGCGGACCAGCCGCACCGGCTGAAATACAAGCCGTTGACGCGGTGAGCGTCATCGGGAGCGCGACGCGGTGAGCATCACCGGGAGCGCGACGCGGTGAGGGCGGCTTGAGCGGGGCGGCGGTTTCGCCGGGCTTCGGCATCACCACCGCGCGGCTGTCGCTGCGGCCGGTGGCGCGCGAGCACCTTGCCGACCTGATCCGGCTGAAGGCGGACCCGCGGGTGTTCTCCTTCATGCTGCACGGGGTGCGGACGCCCGAGCGCACGCGCGAGGAGCTCGAGGACGACATCGAGTTCTGGCTGGTGCGCGGCTACGGCACCTGGAGCGTGTTCGAGCGCGGGACGGGCGAGTTCCTCGGCATCTGCGGCTTCATGGAGCGCCCCGACGGGCGGGGCGTCGCGCTGCGCTTCGCGCTGTGGCCGGAATGCCGCGGCAAGGGCTATGCGCGGGAAGCGGCGGCGGCGGCGCTGGCGTTCGGGCGGCGGGCGGGGCTTGCGCGCATCATCGCCGTGGCGCGGGAGACCAACGCGCCCTCGCGCGCCGTGCTGGCCGACATCGGGATGCGCGAGGCGGGCGAGTTCCAGCACCAGGGGCACCGGATGGTGGTGTACGAGGCGTAGCGCTGGCGGAGATCGCACGCGGCTGGGAACAGCGGTGTGCGTGAAGATGCTCCTGAAAACTGTCTGGAGCGGTCTCCGCTCGTGCGGAAACCGCTCTACGAGCCGCCGATCAGGATCCCCGTCGCCAGCACCAGCCCGCCGCCGAGCAGCACCTGGAACATCGCGCGGCCGACCGGCGTGTCCATGTAGCGGTTCTGGATCCAGACGATCGCCCAGAGTTCCAGGAACACCACCACGAGGGCGATGACCGTCGCCGTCCAGAACTCCGGGATCAGGTAGGGCAGGGCGTGGCCGAGGCCGCCCGCCGCGGTCATCACGCCCGACGCCAGGCCGCGCTTCCACGGCGCGCCGCGGCCGGAGAGCTTGCCGTCGTCGTGCGCCGCCTCGGTGAAGCCCATCGAGATGCCGGCGCCGAGCGAGGCGGAGAGGCCGACCAGGAAGGTGGTCCAGGGATCCTGCGTCGCGAAGGCGGTGGCGAAGATCGGCGCGAGGGTGGAGACCGAGCCGTCCATCAGCCCGGCCAGGCCAGGCTGCACCCAGGTGAGCACGAATTGCCGGCGGGCGGCGGCGTCCTCCGCCTCGCGCGGGCCGCCCGCCAGGCGTTCGGCGATGATGGCGCCGGCGTCCTTCTCGTGCTGCGCCTCGGCGCTGGCGAGGTCGCCGAGCAGGCGGCGGACCTCGGCATCCGTCGTGCGCGCGGCGGCGGCGGCGTAGAAGGCCTGGGCGTCGCGTTCCATCGCCAGCGCCTCCTCGCGGATGCGCTCGATGCCGAGGTTCTCCATCAGCCAGACCGGGCGGCGGGCGTAGAAATCGGCGACGTGCTCGCGGCGGATCGGCAGGATCAGGTCGCCGTAGCGGGCGCGGTAGAGGTCAATCAGGCGGCGGCGGTGCTCGTCCTCCTCCGCCGCCATGGCGTCGAACACCTCGGCGGTGGCGGGGTAGGAATCGCGCAGGCGGCTGGCGTAGAGGGCGTAGATGCGGCCGTCCTCCTCCTCGGAGGCGATGGCGAGGGCGAGGATCTCCTGCGCCGACAGCGTGTCGAAGCGGCGGCGGGAGGCGGCGGGGAAGGGCAGCAGCGATCGCATGCGGGCGTTCCGGTGTGGTGCGGCAGGCTCGCGCCCGCGGAAGGCGGTCGCGGCGCGTGGTGTCGGCGCCGAGCCTAGCAGCCGGGGGCGGCCGCGGCAGGGGGCCGGCGCGACCGCGGCGGGGCGGGCGCGTGGCTCGAGCCTGTGGGGGGTGGCTGGGGGACCTGGATTCGAACCAGGGCTGACCGGGTCAGAGCCGGTAGTTCTACCGCTAAACTATCCCCCAAGCGGCGGAGGCGGCAGGTAGCACGCAGGCTGGCGCGCCGCAACATCCGGCGGCGAAATCCCTTGCGGGCAGGGGCGGGCGAACCGATCATACAGGGTGTCAGTCGCGTGACGCGGCCGCCCCGCCTGGACCCGATGCCGAACGAAGCCGCCCCGCCCCAGCTGCTGCACGCGCACCGCCCGCCGCCTGGCGTCGGCGCGGCGCCGGCCTTCGCGGCGCTCGATCTCGGCACCAACAACTGCCGGCTGCTGATCGGCGCGCCCTGCGGCAACGGCTTCCGCGTGCTGGACAGTTTCAGCCGCATCGTGCGCCTCGGCGAGGGGCTGGGCAGCACCGGCCGGCTGTCGGAGGCGGCGATGGACCGGGCGCTGGCGGCGCTGTCCGTCTGCGCCGCCAAGCTGGCCCGCCGCCCCGTGCGGCGGCTGGAGGCGGTGGCGACCGAGGCCTGCCGCCGCGCCACCAACGGCGCCGCCTTCCTCGCCCGCGTGCGGGCCGAAACCGGGCTGTCGCTGCGGACCATCTCGGCGCGGGAGGAAGCGGAGCTCGCGATGGAATCCTGCGCGCCGCTGCTGGCGCCGGAGGACCGACGCGCCATCCTGTTCGACATCGGCGGCGGCTCGACCGAGATCGCCTGGATACGCCGGCGCGGCGACGGCGCGCCGGAGCTGATCGGGTATCTCTCGCTGCCGCTCGGCGTCGTGACGCTCGCAGAGCGGGCGGGGCAGGACTGCTTCACCGAGGCAGGCTTCCTGTCGGTGGTGGACGAGGTGGCGGAGAAGCTCGCGCGTTTCGACGAGGTGCACCGCATCGGACAGGAGATCCGCGCGGGCGGCGTGCGGCTGATGGGCACCTCCGGCACCGTGACCACGCTGGCCGGCGTCGCCCTGGCGCTGCCCAGGTATTCCCGCCCGCTGGTGGACGGGCAGATCCTGGACACCGAGGCCGCCGACCGCGCGCTCGGCGACCTGTTCGCGCTGGGGCGCGAGGGGCTGGCGGCGCATCCCTGCGTCGGGCCCGAGCGCGTCGAGTTCGTGCTGCCCGGCTGCGCCGTCTATGCCGCCATCCGCCGCGTCTGGCCGGCGCCGCGGATCACGGTGGCCGACCGCGGGCTGCGCGAGGGGATGCTCGCGCGCATGATGCGCCTGGCGCGCGGGCGTCGCGAGCACTGAGGGGTCCATGACCAAGGCACCGAAGGGGCGCGGCGTGTCCGTGCGGGTGCGCGCGGGGGCTGGCCGGAGCGTGCAGTCGCGCCGCTGGCTCGAACGCCAGCTGAACGACCCCTATGTGGCCGAGGCGAAGGCGCGCGGCTTCCGCAGCCGCGCCGCCTTCAAGCTGATCGAACTCGACGGGAAATGCGGGCTGCTGCGGCAGGGCATGCGCGTGGTGGACCTCGGCGCGGCACCGGGCGGCTGGACGCAGGTGGCGGTGCAGGCTGCCGGGCCGAAGGGGCAGGTGGTGGCGCTCGACATCCTGCCGATGGACCCTGTGCCGGGGGCGACGGTGCTGCAGGCGGACTTCACCGAACCGGGCGCGGAGGAGGCGGTGCGCGCGGCGCTGCAGGGCCAGGCGGACATCGTACTGTCCGACATGGCGCCGAACACCACCGGGCATGGCGCGACGGACCACATCCGCATCCTGGCGCTGGCGGAGACGGCGCTGGAGGCGGCGAGCGCGATGCTGGCGCCGGGCGGCGCCTTCGTCTGCAAGCTGTTCCAGGGCGGCGCGGACAAGACGCTGCTCGAGCGGCTGAAGCGCGACTTCGCCAAGGTGCGGCACGTGAAGCCGCCGGCGAGCCGCAAGGAATCGCGCGAGATTTACGTGGTGGCGCAGGGGTTCCGCGGCGGCGCGGCCTGAGCGGGGCGGCTCAGGTCTGCGGCGCGGGGGCGGCGGCCGGGGCGGGGCGGTTGCGGCCGTAGAGCGCCATCGCGCGGCGTTCGAAGGCGCGCACCATCACCCGCACCGCCTCGTTGAACACGACGCCGATGACGGCCTGGAGCAGCGCGGAGCGGAACTCGAAATCCACGAAGAAGTCCACTTCCGTGCCGCCCTGCACGGGGGTGAAGCGCCAGGTGTTGTTGAGGTAGCGGAAGGGGCCGTTCTCGTAGGTGACGCGCACGAGATGCGGGCGCTCGAGCCCGACGCGGCTGCGGAAGCTTTCGCGGAACATGCGGAAGCCGATGGTGAGGTCGGCTGTCAGCTCCGATTCGCTGCGCGTCAGCACCCGGGCGCCGACACACCAGGGCAGGAACTCTGGGTAGCGCTGCACATCGGCCACCAGGTCGAACAGCTGGTCGGGCGTGTAGCGCAGGACGCGCTTCTCGGCGTGGGTCGGCATCAGGCGGCGGCGAGGCGGGCGAGGCGCGCTGCCTTGAGGGCGGCGAAGTCGCGGTCCGCGTGGTAGGAGGAGCGGGTGAGGGGGGTGGCGGAGACGAGCAGGAAACCCTTGCCGCGGGCGGCTTTCGCGTAGTCCTCGAACTCCTCCGGAGGCACGAAGCGGGCGACCGCGGCGTGCTTCACGGAAGGCTGCAGATACTGGCCGATGGTGAGGAAATCCACCTCCGCCGAGCGCAAATCGTCCATCACCTGCAGCACCTCGGTGCGGGATTCGCCCAGGCCCACCATCAGGCCGGACTTGGTGAAGATGGCGGGGTCAAGCTGCTTCACGCGATCCAGCAGGCGGAGCGAATGGTAGTAGCGCGCGCCGGGGCGGATGCTGGGATAGAGCGCGGGGACGGTTTCCAGGTTGTGGTTGAACACGTCCGGGCGGGCGGCGACCACGGTTTCCAGCGCGCCGTCCTTGCGGAGGAAGTCGGGCGTCAGGATCTCGATGGTGGTGGCGGGGGCGGCGGAGCGTATGGCGCGGATGGTGTGGGCGAAGTGCCCGGCGCCGCCGTCGGGCAGGTCGTCGCGGTCCACGCTGGTGATGACGACGTGGTTGAGGCCGAGCTTCGCCACCGCATCGGCGACGCGGCGGGGTTCGTCACTGTCGAGCGGCTTCGGCACCCCCGTGGCCACATTGCAGAAGGCGCAGGCGCGGGTGCAGGTCTCGCCCATGATCATCATGGTGGCGTGGCGCTGTGACCAGCATTCGCCGATGTTCGGGCAGGCGGCTTCCTCGCACACCGTGGTGAGGCGATTGTCGCGCATCAGCGCGCGGGTTTCCTGGTAGACCGGGTGGGTCGGCGCCTTCACGCGGATCCAGGCGGGTTTGCGCTGCATCGGGTTGTCCGGGCGATGGGCCTTTTCCGGATGGCGCAGGGCGCCGGCGGGCGGGGAGCGGTGGTCTATGGTGATGCGCGTTGCCATGCGGGGCGGGCCTTCCTGAGGGCGATATAGGGCCGGTATGACAGCGCGGCTACGGGCTCAGATGTGGATCACCCGGCCATACGCGTCCAGCACCGCCTCATGCATCGTCTCCGACACGGTCGGGTGCGGGAAGACGGTGTGCACCAGCTCGGCCTCCGTCGATTCGAGGGTGCGGGCGATGGCGTAGCCCTGGATCATCTCGGTGACTTCCGGGCCGACCATGTGGGCGCCGAGCAGCTCGCCGGTCTTCGCGTCGAACACCGTCTTCACCAGCCCCTCGGGCTCGCCCATGGCGATCGCCTTGCCGTTGCCGATGAAGGGGAAGCGGCCGACGCGGATTTCGTGGCCGTTGGCCTTGGCGGCGGCTTCCGTGAGCCCGACCGAGGCCACCTGCGGGCGGCAATAGGTGCAGCCCGGGATGTTCAGCCTGTCCATCGCGTGGGGGTGCAGGCCGGCGATGGCTTCGACCGTGATGATGCCTTCGTGGCTGGCCTTGTGGGCGAGCCAGGGCGGGCCGGTCAGGTCGCCGATGGCGTACACGCCCGGTTCGCCGGTGCGGCCCATCGCGTCGGTCACGATGTGCGTCTTCTCGAACTGGATCTTCGTGCCTTCCAGGCCGAGGCTCTCCACATTGCCGACGATGCCGACGGCGGAGATCAGGCGGTCGGCGGTGATCTCCTGCACCTTGCCGTTCACCTCGATGGTGGCGGTGACGGACTCCGCGCCCTTGCGCACGCCCTGCACCCGCGCGCCGGTGAGGATGGACATGCCCTGCTTGGCGAAGGCCTTCTGCACGAAGGCGGAGATCTCGGCATCCTCGACCGGCAGGATGCGGTCCATCACCTCGACCAGCGTCACCTTCGCGCCCATGTTGAGGTAGAAGGACGCGAATTCGGCGCCGATGGCGCCGGAGCCGACGACGATCAGGGAGTTGGGCAGCGCGGGCGGCACCATCGCCTCGCGGTAGGACCAGATCAGCCTGCCGTCCGGCTCCATGCCGGGCAGCACGCGGGCGCGGGCGCCGGTGGCGAGGATGATGTGCCTGGCGGCGAGCTCGGCGACCGGCTTGCCGTCCTTCGTGACCGCGACCTTCCCCGGGCCCGCGAGCGTGCCGTGGCCGTCGAACACGGTCACCTTGTTCTTCTTCAGCAGGTGCTTCACGCCGGCGGAGAGCTGGCCCGCCACCGCGCGGCTGCGCTTGATGACCTTGGCGAAGTCGAAGCGCACATTGTCGGCGGCGAAGCCGTAGGCATCCAGGCTGTGCAGCAGGTGGTTGATCTCGGAGGCGCGGAGCAGCGCCTTGGTCGGGATGCAGCCCCAGTTGAGGCAGATGCCGCCGAGGTGCTCGCGTTCGACGAGTGCCACCTTCATCTTGAGCTGCGCGGCGCGGATCGCGGCGACGTAGCCGCCGGGGCCGCCGCCCACCACGATCAGGTCGAAGGAATCGGCCATCAGCGTGCCTCCGCTGCCAGGGTGTGAAGCGCCGCGCCCTGCAGGCGGCGCATGGTCCAGTCGGCGAGGGCGTCGGCGCCCATCGCGTCATAGGTTGCGATCGCCGGCGCGTTCCAGTCGAGCACGTTCCAGGCGAGGCGGGCGCCGCCTTCGGCCAGAGTGTCGGCGGAGAGGCGGGCGAACAGGGCGCGGGCGATTCCCCGCCGGCGGTAGTCCGGTTCCACCCACAGGTCTTCGAGCCAGCGGCCGGGCTTCCCGAGGAAGGTCGAGAACGTCCAGTGATACAGCGCGAAGCCGGCGGGCGTGCCGTCCCACTCGGCGATCAGGCAGCCGGCGCGGCGCGGGGTGCCGAACAGGGCGGCGGCGAAGTCTGCCTCGGTGGCGAGGGCTTCATGGGCGAGGCGTTCATACTCCGCCAGCGCCCGCACGAAGCGCGCAATGGCGGGGAGGTCGGCTTGCGTCGCCTCGCGGAGCGTCAGGCTCACAGCAGCAGGCTCAGCGGGTCCTCGACGAAGCCCTTGAAGGAGGCGAGCCACTCGGCGGCCAGCGCGCCGTCCACGATGCGGTGATCCACCGACAGCGTGCAGGTCATGACGGTGGCGACGGCGAGCGCGCCGTCGGTGACGACGGGGCGCTGTTCGCCGGCGGAAACGGCGAGGATGCCGGCCTGCGGCGGGTTGATGATCGCCGAGAAGTTGGTCACGCCATACATGCCCATGTTGGAGATGGAGAAGCCGCCGCCCTGGAATTCCTCGGGCTTCAGCTTGCCGGCGCGGGCGCGGGCGGCGAGATCTTTCATTTCATGGCTTATGGCCACCACGCCCTTCCTGTCGGCGCTGCGGATGACGGGCGTGATGAGGCCGTCGGGGATGGAGACGGCGACGGCGATGTCCACCTCGTCGTAGAGCGCGGTGCCTTCGTCGGTGTAGGACGCGTTGACATTCGGGTGCTTGCGCAGGGTCTTGGCCGCCGCCTTGATCAGCAGGTCGTTGACCGAGACCTTGGTGGCGTCCGGTCCCTCCTTCGCGCTGCGCGCGTTGATCTCGGCGCGCAGCTTGAGAGCCGCGTCGAGGCGGATGTCCATCGAGACGTAGAAATGCGGGATCGTCTGCTTCGATTCGGACAGCCGCCGCGCGATGACCTTCCGCATGGTGGAATGCGGCACGAGGCGGTGGGCGCCGAGCACGGGGGCGGACGCGGGCTTGGGCGGCGGCGCGGCGATAGCGGGGGCGATCTGCGCCTGGGCGGGCTTCGCCGCCTGTTCGGCGCGGGCGCTGCCGCGGGCGAGCGCGGCCTCGACATCCGCCTTCACCACGCGGCCGTTCGGCCCCGTGCCCGGCACCTGCCGCAGGTCGAGCCCTGCCTGCTTCGCCATGCGGCGCGCAAGCGGCGAGGCGATGATGCGCGCGTCATCCGGCAGACGGGGAGGGGGCGGCGGCTCGGGCTCGCTCGGGAAGACGGTGGTGTCGTCGGGCGTCGCGGTGGTGCTCGCCTGGCCGTTCACGTCGGGGTTGAACGGCGCGATCGGCGGCTTGATCTTCGGTGCCGATGGCGCGGCCTCCCCCGCCTCCACCAGCACCGCGATCGGCTGGTTCACCTTCACGCCCTCGGTGCCGGCGGGGACGAGGATCTGGCCGAGGACGCCTTCGTCCACCGCCTCCACCTCCATCGTCGCCTTGTCGGTCTCGATCTCGGCGATGATGTCGCCGGGCTTGATGCGCTCGCCCTCGGCCTTCAGCCAGCGCGCGAGCCGTCCTTCCGTCATCGTCGGCGAGAGTGCCGGCATCAGGATGTTGGTCGCCATGTCGCGCCTCCCTCAGCGCCGGTAGGTCACGCGCTTCGCCGCATCCACCACCTGCTCGAGCCGCGGCAGCGCCAGCTTCTCGAGATTGGCCGCATAGGGCATCGGCACATCCGCACCGTGCACGCGCACGGGCGGCGCGTCGAGATCGTCGAAGGCCGCCTCGATCACCTGCATCGCCACCTCCGCGCCGATGCCGGCATAGGGCCAGCCTTCCTCGACGGTGACGAGGCGGTTGGTCTTGCGCACCGAGGCGGCGATGGTGCCGATGTCGAGCGGACGCAGCGTGCGGAGGTTGACCACCTCGGCGCTGATGCCCTGCTTCGCGAGCTCGTCCGCCGCCTGCATGGCGAGCCCGACCATCAGCGAGAAGGCGACGATGGTCACGTCGCTGCCCGCGCGCTCCACCTTCGCCTTGCCGATCGGCAGGATGAAGTCCTCATCGGTCGGGCAGTCGAAGGTCTGGCCGTAGAGGATCTCGTTCTCGAGGAAGATCACCGGGTTCGGATCGCGGATGGCGGCGCGCAGCAGGCCCTTGGCGTCGGCCGAGGACCAGGGCGCCACCACCTTGAGCCCCGGGCAATGCGCGTACCAGGAGGCGTAGCACTGGGAATGCTGCGCCGCGACGCGCGCGGCGGCGCCGTTCGGGCCGCGGAACACGATGGGGCAGTTGATCTGCCCGCCCGACATGTAGAGCGTCTTGGCGGCGGAGTTGATGATCTGGTCGATCGCCTGCATCGAGAAGTTGAAGGTCATGAACTCGACGATCGGCTTGAGGCCGGTGAAGGCGGCGCCGACCGCCATGCCGGTGAAGCCGTGCTCGGTGATCGGCGTGTCGATCACGCGCTTCGGGCCGAACTCGTCGAGCAGGCCCTGGCTCACCTTGTAGGCGCCCTGGTATTGCGCGACCTCCTCGCCGAGCAGGAACACGTCCTTGTCGCGGCGCATCTCGGCGGCCATGGCGTCGCGCAGCGCCTCGCGCACGGTGAGGGGCTTCACCGGACCCCAGTCCTTTTCCGCGGCGGCGGGCGGCGCGGCGAGCGCGGCGGCGGCGGGCGCCGCGGGGGCGGGCGCGGCCGGCGGAGGGGCGGCGGCCGCAGCGCCCGCGCCGCCGTCGAGCTCGGCGATCGGCGCATTCACCTGCACGGCCTCGGTGCCTTCGGGCACGAGGATCCTCGTCAGCACCCCCTCGTCCACCGCTTCCACTTCCATCGTCGCCTTGTCGGTCTCGATCTCGGCGATCACTTCGCCGGCCTTCACCCGCTCGCCTTCCTTCTTCAGCCAGCGGGCGAGCTTGCCTTCCGTCATCGTCGGCGACAGCGCCGGCATCAGGATCACGGCGCCCATCTCAGCGCGACTCCACCAGCACATCGGTCCAGAGCTCGGCGGGATCCGGCTCCGGCGAGGTCTGCGCGAATTCGGCGGCGTCGGCGACGATCGCCTTCACCTCCTCGTCGATCGCCTTGAGCTCCGTCTCCGCCACGCCGCCCGCGAGCAGGCTGGCGCGCAAGGTCTCGATGCAGTCGTGCTGCTCGCGCATCTTCTGCACCTCCTCGCGCGTGCGGTATTTCGCCGGGTCGCTCATCGAGTGGCCGCGGTAGCGGTAGGTCTTCATCTCCAGGAGATACGGGCCCTTGCCGGAGCGCGCGTGCGCGACGGCGCGCAAGCCCGCCTCCCGCACGGCGGCGACGTTCATGCCGTCCAACTGCTCGCCCGGGATGCCCCAGGGGGAGCCGTTCTGGGACAGGTCGCGGCTCGCGCTCGCGCGGTCCACGCTGGTGCCCATGCCGTATTTGTTGTTCTCGATCACGTAGACGACCGGCAGGCGGTGCAGCGCGGCGAGGTTGAAGCTCTCGAACACCTGGCCCTGGTTGGAGGCGCCCTCGCCGAAATAGGTGACGGAGACGTGCCCGTCGCCGCGGTACCAGTTGGCGAAGGCAAGCCCGGTGCCGAGGCTGACCTGCGCGCCGACGATGCCGTGCCCGCCGTAGAAGCCCTTCTCGCGGCTGAACATGTGCATCGAGCCGCCCTTGCCCTTGGAGTAGCCGCCCGCGCGCCCGGTGAGCTCGGCCATCACGCCGCGCGCCGCCATGCCTGTCGCCAGCATGTGGCCGTGGTCGCGGTAGGAGGTGATGACCTGGTCGCCGGGCTCGAGGCACATCTGCAGCCCGACCACCACCGCTTCCTGCCCGATGTAGAGATGGCAGAAGCCGCCGATCAGGCCCATGCCGTAGAGCTGGCCGGCCTTCTCCTCGAAGCGGCGGATCAGCAGCATGTCGCGATAGGCCTTGAGGCCCTGCTCGCGCGTCAGCCCCGGTTCCTTCGCCTTGCCGCGGCGCTTCGCCGCACCTGCCTCGGCTGCCTGGGCCATGCGTCGCCTCCCCTCCGCCTCTCGTCTGCGCCCGATCTACGCCCCGCCCGGGCGGCTTGCAAGAGTGGATCGCGGCGCGCAAAGGAAGGTTCGTCCACGGTTTCCTGCGATTAGCCGAATGATGGTTAAACGCGGCCGAGGACCGTGCCGCGACCGTCGCGGCATGGCGCGGCCGCGACGCCGGGGAGAGGGTGCGGGCGGCGCGGGCGGCCACCGGCGGGCCGCCGCGCCGCGCCGCCGGGCGCGTGCAAGGCCGCGCCGCGAGCGGTTGACATCGGACCCCCGCTGCAACACCTACGCGCCCGACGCGGAGGTGCCATGCCTGTGCCATTCTTGATCGTTCTCGCGGCACTCGCCTCCGTGCCGCTGGCGGGACTGCTGCTCGCCCGCCGTCCGGGCCTCGCCCCCGCCTTCGCCGCCGTGCCGCTCGCGCTGTTCGTCGCCGTGCTGCTGGTGCCGCGCGGCGTGTCGGAGATCGCGTGGATCCCGACGCTCGGCATCTCTCTCGCGTGGAACGCCGACGGGCTGTCGGTGCTGTTCGCGATGCTGATCACCGGCATCGGCACGCTGATCTTCCTCTACGCCTCGGCCTACATGAAGGGCGACCCGATGCTGCACCGCTTCCTCGCGGTGCTGGCGCTGTTCATGGCGGCGATGCTCGGCTCTGTGCTGGCCGACGACCTCGTGCTGCTGTTCCTGTTCTGGGAGATGACGAGCCTCGCCTCCTTCCTGCTCATCGGCTACAAGAGCGAGGACGAGAAGGCGCGGAAATCCGCCGTGCAGGGGCTGCTCGTCACGGTCGGCGGCGGGCTTGCGCTGCTGGCCGGCGTGCTGCTGCTCGGCGCCGTCGCGGGCAGCTACCGCATCAGCGAGATCGTCGCGCGCGCCGATGTCGTCACCGCCGATCCGCTGGCCGGCGTGATCCTGGTGCTGATCGCGGTCGGCGCCTTCTCCAAGTCGGCGCAATGGCCGCTGCACATGTGGCTGCCGAACGCGATGGCCGCACCGACACCGGTCTCCGCCTATCTGCATTCCGCCACCATGGTGAAGCTCGGCGTCTATCTGCTGGCGCGGCTCAACCCGGTCTTCGCCGGCATGTCGCTCTGGCAGGATCTGCTGATGGTGGTCGGTGCCGCGACGATGCTGACCGGCGCGCTGCTGGCGCTGCGCGAGACGGACCTGAAGCGCGTGCTGGCGTGGAGCACGGTCGCCTCGCTCGGCACGCTGGTGATGCTGATCGGCCTGCCGGACCCGATGGGGGCGAAGGCGATGGTCGCCTTCCTGCTGGGCCATGCGTTGTACAAGGCGGCGATGTTCCTGGTCGCCGGGATCATCGACCACGAGACGAGGACGCGCGACGCCACGGCACTCGGCGGCCTGGCGCGGAAGATGCCGCTGACGGCGGCGGCGGCCGTGCTCGCGGCGCTGTCCATGGCCGGCATTCCGCCGCTGTTCGGCTTCATCGCCAAGGAAGTGCTCTACGAGGCGACGCTGACGCTGCCCGGACTGCTGACTCTGGTCGCGGTCGCGTCCTCGGTCGCGATGTTCGTCGTCGCCGCGCTCGTCTCGGCGCGGCCCTTCCTCGGCCGGCTGCGCGAGACGCCGGCAAAGCCGCATGATCCGCCGGCCGCGATGCTCGCGGGCCCGCTGCTGCTGGCCGCGATCGGCGCACTGTTCGGCCTGGCGCCGGGGCTCGCGACCGGCATCGTCGAGCCTGCGGTCTCGGCCGTGCGCGGCGAGGCGACGAGCGTCTCGCTCTATCTCTGGCACGGCGTGAACACGGCGCTGATCCTGTCCATCGTCACGGTCGCGCTCGGGCTCGGGCTCTATCTGTCCTGGCGTCGCGTGCAGCCGGGGCTGGAGGCGGTGCGGACGCTCGACACCGCGGGGCCGGATGCGATCTACGCGCGCGCGATGGCGGGGCTGACGCGGCTCGCCGGCTGGCAGACGCGGGCGATCCAGGGCGGCAGCCTCAGGCGCTATGTCGCGGTGACGCTCGGGCTGACCTATGGCGGCGCCGGCGTGGTCCTGCTGGTCTCTGGCGGGCTCGCCTTCCCGGCGGAGGTGACGCGGCCGGGCCTCGAACATGTCGGGCTGATGCTGCTGGCGGGCTTCGGTGCGGTGGCGGCGGCGCGCATCGGCTCGGTGCTCGGGCAGGTGATGGCGGCCGGCGTGCTCGGCTTCGCGATCGGGCTGCTGTTCCTCTCGCTCGGCGCGACCGATCTTGCCTTCACGCAGTTCACCGTCGAGGTGGTGGCGCTGCTGCTGCTGCTTGCCGTGCTCGCCCGCGTGCCGTTCCGCGGCATCGAGCACCGCGCGCCGGCCGAGCGCCGCGGCGACGCGCTGGTGGCCGTCACGGTCGGCGCCGCGGGCTTCCTGCTGCTTCTCGCCGTGCAGGCGCTGCCCTTCGACAGCACGATCCCGGACTGGATGGCGCAGGCCTCGCTGCCGGAGGCGAAGGGGCGCAACGTCGTCAACGTGATCCTGGTGGATTTCCGGGCGCTCGACACGCTGGGCGAGATCACCGTGCTCGGCATCGCCGCGCTCTCCGCCTGGGTGCTGTTCCGCCGCATGAAGGGCCACCGCGCGTGAACGACAGCCTGATCCTCAAGACCTCGGCGCGCTACCTGCTGGTCACCGCGCTGCTGCTGTCGCTGTTCGTGCTGCTGCGCGGCCACAACGAGCCTGGCGGCGGCTTCATCGGCGGGCTGATCGGGGCGGCGGGCTTCGCCTTCCACGGCATCGCCTTCGGCCAGGCGCGCACCTACCGGGTACTGCGGCTGCATCCGATCGCGTGGTGCGGCATCGGGCTGCTCTTCGCGCTCGGCTCGGGGCTGCCCGCGCTGCTGTCCTTCTCGGACCCGTTCCTCACCCATTTCTGGCTGCCCTGGTATCCGATCCCCGGGTTGTCCATCGGCACCGCGCTGATCTTCGACATCGGCGTCTATCTGGTCGTGCTCGGCTTCGTGCTCGGCTTCCTGCTGCCCTTCATGGAGGAGTGAGGCCGTGGAGCCGCTTCTCGCGCTGCTGTTCGGCGTGCTGCTCGGCGCGTCCGTCTATCTGATGCTGTCGCGGAGCCTGATCCGCGTGATCCTCGGGCTGATCGTGCTCGGCAACGCCGCCAATCTCTCGATCTTCACCTCGGGGCGCATCTTCGGCTTCTCGCCGCCGCTGGTGCCGGAGGGCGCGACGGCGCTGCTCGACGGCGCGGCGAACCCGCTGCCGCAGGCGCTGGTGCTGACGGCGATCGTGATCTCCTTCGGGCTGACCGCCTTCGTGCTGGTGCTGGCCTGGGCGGCGAACGGCCAGCTGCGCACGCTCGACACTTCCGAGATGCGCTTCGCCGAGCCGCCCGGGCTGCCCGCGCCGACGCCGGAGGAGGCGGCGGCGGCCGAAGCCCCGCTGCCGCCCGCCCGCGCGGACGCGCAGCCGCCGCGCGCCGCCGAGAGGGCCGCGGCATGACGCTCGCCGACTGGCTGCTCGCGCTCTGCGTCGCCATCCCGCTGTTCGCCTGCGCGGCGAATTCCGCCCTCCACGCGCAGCACCGCGCGCAGCGTGTCGTCACGCTCGCCTGCGCCGCCCTGCTGCTCGCCGTGTCCTTCGCGCTCCTGTTCCATGTGCAGGCGAACGGCGTCGTCGCCAGCCAGATGGGCGACTGGCGCGCGCCCTTCGGCATCACGCTGGTGGCCGACCTGCTGGGTGCGGCGATGGTGGTGATCGGCGCGGTCATGTATCTCGCGGTGGCCGTCTATGCGCTGGCCGACGGCGCCGAGGAGCGGGAGCGCCAGGGCTGGCATCCGCTGCTCGGCGGGCTGATGCTCGGCGTGTCGGGCGCCTTCCTGGCGGGCGACATCTTCAACCTCTATGTCTGGTTCGAGGTGATGCTGATCTCCTCCTTCGGCATGCTCGTGATCGGGCAGGCGAGGGAGCAGTTCGACGCGGCGGTGAAATACGCCGTGCTGAACCTCGGCGCGACGACCGTGTTCCTGATCGCCGTCGGCATGCTGTATGGCGCAACCGGCACGCTGAACATGGCCGACCTCGCCGAGAAGGTGCCGCAGAACGAGAACCCCGGGCTGATCGCCGCGATCGCCTTCTTGTTCCTCTGCTCCTTCGGCGCCAAGGCCGCGGTGTTCCCGCTGTTCTTCTGGCTGCCGGCGGCCTACCACACGGCGGCCGCGCCGGTCGCCGCCATCTTCGCGGCGATGCTGACCAAGGTCGGCGTCTATGCGCTGATCCGCGTGTTCACCATCGTGTTCCCGCCCGAGGCGGTGCCGATGATCGGGCCGATGGTCGGGCTCATCGCCGCGGCGACGATGGTGACCGGCGTGCTCGGCGCTGCCGCGCACTGGGACATCCGGCGCATCCTGTCGTTCCACATCATCAGCCAGATCGGCTACATGCTGGTCGGCGTCGCGCTCGGCACGCCGCTCGCGCTCGCGGGCGCGGTGCTCTACGTCGTGCACCACATCGTCGTGAAGGCGAACCTGTTCCTGGTGGCCGGCGCGATCAACCGCGCGGGGGGCTCCTTCCAGCTCGCGCATCTCGGCGGCTTGTGGAAGCGCGATCCGTGGCTCGGCATCCTGTTCGCCATCCCCGCCCTGTCGCTCGCGGGGCTGCCGCCGCTCTCCGGCTTCTGGGGCAAGCTCGTCGTCGCGCAATCGGGCTTCGAAGCGGGGCAGGCCTGGCTTGCCGCGGTGGCGCTGGCGGTCGGGCTGCTCACGCTCTACTCGATGCTGAAGATCTGGACCGAGGCGTTCTGGAAGAACGCGCCGGACGATGCGCCCGCCGCTCTCGGCCTGGCCGGCGCGACGCGCTGGCTCATGCTCGGGCCCGTCGCCTGCCTCGCCGCCGTCACCATGACGATCGGCCTGTTCACCGAGCCCTTCGCGGCGCTGGCGCTCGCCGCCGGCGAGCAGCTTGCCGGCCGCGAGGCCTACATCGCCGCCGTCCTCGGGAGTGCCCCGCGATGAGCGACCGCCCCACCCCGCGCCCTTGGAACTTGTTCGCCTGGCTCCTGCTCGGCCTGCTGTTCCTGCGCGAGCTTCTGCTGTCCGTCTGGGCGGTGCTCAAGGCTGTGCTGCAGCCGGAACTCCGCACCCGGCCCGCGATCGTCGCCGTGCCGCTGACGGTGCGGTCGGACGCCGGGATCACCATCCTCGCCGACATGATCTCGCTCACCCCCGGCACCACCTCGCTGCATGTGTCGGAGGACCGGCGCACCCTCTACATCCACGCGATGGACGCGCCCGATCCGGAAGCGCTCGTCGCCTCGATCAAGGGCGGCTTCGAGCGCGCCGTGATGCGGGTGCTGGCATGAGCGGCCTGGTCGGAACCGCGGGCGCGCTGACGGCGGCGCTGGTGGTCGCCGCCGTGGCGCTGACGGTCGCGCGCATGCTGCGCGGGCCGGGCACGGCGGACCGGGCGGTGGCGCTCGACCTGCTCGGCATGATCGCGGTGTCGGGCTGCGCGCTGCTCGCGCTCGGCATCGGCAACATCGCGCTGCTCGACATCGGGCTCGGCCTCGGGCTGGTCGGCTTCATCTCGGCGATCGCGGTCGCCGGGCTGATGGCGCGCGCGCCGCAGCGCGAGGTGCGCGAGCGGGACGCGGAGCGCGTCGCGCGAGAGGAGGACACGCCGCGATGACCGAGGCGCTTGCCATCCTCTTCCTGCTGGCCGGCGGGGCGGTCACGCTGATCGCGGCCATCGGCGTCGCGCGGCTGCCGGACGCCTTCCTCCGCATGCACGCGGCCACCAAGGCGGGCGTCGTCGGCTCGGGGCTGATCCTGATCGGCGTCGGCTTCGCCTTCAACGATTTCGACACCTGGCTTCGCGTCGGGCTGATCGTCGCCTTCCTTCTGGTCACCACGCCGGTCTCGGCGCATGGGCTCGGGCTTGGCGCCTATCTCGGCGGTGCGCCGCTGTGGGGCGGCACCACCGCCGACCAGCTGGCCGGGGTGCTGAAGCGCCACGCCTTCGACGAGACGGCCGAGCAGGCGGCGCAGCGGCGTCGCGAGGCGGCGGCGTCGGACGCGCCGCCGCGCCGCGTGCTGGTCGCGCTGGCCGGGGGCACGGGGGCCGCCGCCTCGATCGAGGCCGGGCTCTTGCGCCTGCCGGAGGGGCCGAAGCGCCTGACGCTCTTTGCCCTCGTGGACGTGGCGGCCTTCGCCGGGCGCGATCCGGCGCGGCTCGCGGCCGCCCGCGCCGAGGCCGCGCAGCTTGCGGAGGAGGTCGGGCGGATCGCCGACGGGCTCGGCCTGCCCTGGACGCTCGTGCAGGGCGAAGGCGACGCCGCGGCGCGCTGGCGGGAGGCGGCGCGGGCGCATGACATCGCCATCGCGCCGATCGCCGGCTGGTTCGACCAGGGCCAGGCGGAGGCGCCGGAACGCTCCGCGCTGCGCTTCGCCGATCCTGCCGCGCTGCCGCTGCTGCTGCCCGCGCCGGGCGCCGAGCCGCCGGAGCGGCTGCTGGTTCTGGCCGAGGAACCGGGCGCGGCGGCGGCGCTGATGCGCCGCTTCCTCGCCAGCGGCCTCGACCCCGGCGCGGCGCTGCTGCTGGCCGCCACCGGCCGCGCCGGCGGGCCCGCGGCGCTGGCCGAGGCGGCGGCGCTGGCGCGCGCTGCGGGCCGCGAGGTGGCGGTGCTGCCGGACGCGCTGGCGGACGACGCGGCGCCCGATGTCACCGCGCTCGGCGCGGAGGGCGTGGTGCTGGACGGCAGCTCGGCCGCCTGCCGGGACGCGGCGGCGGAGACGCCCTGCCGCCGGGTGCTGCGCGAGGCCGCGCCGTCCGTGCTGCTGGCGTAGCGCGCGCCGTCAGCGCGTCGGCGCCCCGGCACCGGCGGTGGGGCTGAGCCGGCCGAGATTGCCGAACAGCTGCTGCAGCAGCGTCCGCTCGGTGCCGGGGGTGGGCGTGGTGCGGCTGGCGAAGGCCACCTCCCGCCCATCCTCCGGCCCTAGGGTGCGGATGTCGGCGACCTGGCCGGCGGCGTTGAAGCGGATGGCGACCACCCGCTGGTCCTCGACGGCGGTGGTGCGAGCGGGCAGCGCGCGGGTGACGGCGCTGATGTAGTACCAGTGCTCGCCGTCGAAGGTGCCGGTCGCGCTCGGCGTGCCGAGCAGGGCCAGAACGTCGGCGCGCGTCGAGGTGCCGGGGACGAGTTGGGAGAGTTCCGCCTGATCCACGCGCTGGCCGCGGAACTGCGGCGGCGTCTCGAACAGCGAGCAGCCGCCGAGCAGCAGGGCGGCAGCGAAGGCTGCGATGCGGGGTGCGGGATTGACCGGGCGGCGGGGCGGTTCCATCTCGGCCGTTGAGTGCCACCCCCGGCCCCCCCGGTCAACGGCGCACCCTCGACCCCGGACCTGACGCATGGGCCTGTTCCCCTTCTTCCGCCGCAAGCCCTTCGAGCGGCCGGGCTTCCTGCTCTACGGCGCCGCCGTGGCGGCGGCGCGGCGGCCGGCGCTGTTCGCCGAGATCGGCATCCCGGACACGCATCGCGGGCGGTTCGAGGCGATCTGCCTGTTCGTGGCGCTGGTGATCCGCCGCTGCGCCGCCGAGCCGGACCCGCGCGCCGGCGAGCTGGCGCAGGCGGTGTTCGACGCGATGTTCGCCGACATGGACCATACGCTGCGCGAGATGGGGGTGGGCGACCTGTCGGTCGGCAAGAAGAACCGCGAGCTGTGGGAGGCGTTCCACGGCCGCGCGCGGGCCTACGCGGCGGCGCTGGACGCCGGGGACCTGGAGGCGCTGGCCGAGGCGCTCGCCCGCAACCTCTGGCCGGAGGGGGCGCCCGAGGGGGCGGCGGCGCGGCTGGCGGCGCTCGCCGCCGCCGAGGCCCGCTCGCTCGCCGCCCAGCCCTTCGCCGCGCTCGCCGCCGGGCAGGCGCGCTTCGCCGACGCCGCCGCATGACGCCGGAACTGCACCGCCCGCTGCGCTGGGGCATGGTCGGGGCCTCGGGACGGCACGAGCGCGTGGTGGCGACGGCGGCGGAATGCGCGGCGCTGGCGCGGCGCTTCGGCATCCTGGCGATCGCGTCGCTCGAGGCGGAGCTGGCGCTGCGCCCGGACGGCGACGGCGCGATCCGCGCCGAGGGGCGGCTTTCGGCCGAGGTGACGCAGGCCTGCGTCGTCAGCCTGGAGCCGGTGGCGCAGCAGGTCTCCGCGCCCCTCTCGTTGCGCTTCCTGCCGCCCGGTGCGGCACCGGACGACGACCCCGAGAGCCCGGACGAGATCGAGACCGACGGGGACATGCTGGACCTCGGCGAGGCGGTGGCGGAACAGCTTGCCCTCGCGCTCGACCCCTATCCGCGGCGGCCGGACGCGGTGCTGCCGGCGGAGGCGACGGACGGGCCGGAGCCCGCGCCGCCGCCGGCGCCGTCGCCCTTCGCCGGGCTGGCCGGGCTTCGGCGCGGCTGAGCGGGCCGCGCGCCCGGGCGGGGCGTGGCGCGGCCGCGCGCTTGCGGGGCGTGGTTCGGCCGCGCTTGCGCGGCGGGGGGCGCGGTGGTAAGGCCCCGCCTCCGTTTTCCACACCTCCGGCCGCGTCGCGGCGCAGGTTCACGAAAGGCTCGGCGCCATGGCCGTCCCCAAGAAGAAGGTCTCGCCCTCCCGCCGCGGCATGCGCCGGGCGCATCACGCGCTCTCGGCCGAGGCGCATGTCGAGTGCTCGAACTGCGGGGAGCTGAAGCGCCCGCACCATGTCTGCCCGTCCTGCGGGCATTACGACGGGCGCGAGGTGGTGCAGGCGGGCAACCGCCTGAAGGCCGCCGTCCGCACCTGAGCGACGCGGCGGCGCGAGGGGACGGACCGGTGCCGCAGGCCTCCGCGCCTCCCTTCGCGCTGGCCGTGGACGCCATGGGCGGCGACCATGCGCCGGAGTCGGTGCTGGACGGGCTCGAGGTGGCGTCCGAACGGCACCCCGAGGCACGCTTCCTTCTGGTCGGGGACGAGGCGCGGCTGACCGGGCTGATCGCCACGCGGCCGCGCGTCGCCAGGGCCTGCTCGCTGCGCCACGCGCCGGAGGCGATCGCCGGCGACATGAAGCCGACGGCGGCGCTTCGGCTGCGCGGCGCCTCGATGCGGGTCGCGATCGACGCGGTGGCGGCGGGCGAGGCGGCGGGCGTGATCTCGGCCGGCAACACCGGCGCGCTGATGGCGCTGGCCAAGATCGTGCTGAAGACGATGGCGGAGATAGACCGCCCGGCGCTGGCGGCGATCGGGCCGTCCGCGCGCGGCGACGTGGTGATGCTCGACCTCGGCGCCAATGTGCAGTGCGACGCGCGCAACTTGGTCGAGTTCGCCATCATGGGCGACGCCTTCGCGCGCGCGGTGCTCGGGCTGACGGCGCCCTCGATCGGGCTGCTGAATGTGGGCAGCGAGGAGCTGAAGGGCGACGAGCGGGTGCGGCAGGCGGCGGAGACGCTGCGCGACTCGCATCTCGGCCCGCAGTTCCGCGGCTTCGTCGAGGGCCACGACATCGCCGCCGGCACGGTGGACATCGTGGTAACCGACGGCTTCACCGGCAATGTCGCGCTGAAGACCGGCGAGGGAGCGCTCCGCCTGGTGCGGGACCTGCTGCGGCAGGTGTTCACCTCGTCCATCCCGGCGCGGCTCGGCTATCTGCTGGCGCGGCCAGCGCTCGACCGGCTGCGCGAATGGATGGACCCGCGGCGCTACAACGGCGCCGTGCTGGTGGGGCTGAACGGGGTGGTGGTGAAGTCGCATGGCGGGGCGGACGCGCTCGGCTTCGCCCATGCGGTGGATGTGGCGCTCGACATGGCGATGAACGGCTTCAACGAACGCATACGCCAGGGTCTTGCGCGGCTGGCGCACACCCCGCAGGGCGCGGCGGCGAACGGCTGACATGGCCCCGCGCGCCAGGCTGATCGCCGCCGCCGGCTATCTGCCGGCCGATGTGGTGACCAACGACGAACTCGCCGCCCGCCACCGGCTCGACACCTCGGACGCCTGGATCGTCGAGCGCACCGGCATACGCCAGCGGCACTTCGCCGCCCCCGGCGAGACGGCCAGCGCCATGGGCGCCGAGGCCGCGCGGCGCGCGCTGGCGATGGCGGGGGTGGCGGGGGAGGCGGTGGATCTCGTGCTCGTCGCCACCTCCACCCCGGATTCCGCCTTCCCGGCCACCGCCGCGCGCATCCAGGCGGCGATCGGCGCGACGCGCGGCTTCGCCTTCGACCTTTCGGCCGCCTGCACGGGCTTCATCTACGCGCTCGGCGTCGCGGACAGCCTGATCCGCACCGGCGCCGCAGGCTGCGCCCTGGTGGTCGGCACCGAAATCTACTCCCGCATCCTCGACTGGAGCGACCGTGGCACCTGCGTGCTGTTCGGCGACGGGGCGGGGGCGGTGCTGCTGCAGGCCGGGGCGGCGGACGGGCCGGGGTTGCTCTCCACCCATCTGCATGCGGACGGGCGGCAGGCGGAGATCCTGACGGTGGATGGCGGCGCGGGCTCCACGGGCGGAACCGGCGTCGTGCGGATGCACGGCAAGGAGGTGTTCCGCCACGCGGTGACGAAACTCGCCGCCGTGGTGGACGAGGCGCTGGCGACCAACGGCTACACCCATGCCGACGTGTCCTGGCTGGTGCCGCACCAGGCCAATCTGCGGATCATCGAAGGCATGGGCAGGAAGCTGCATCTGCCGCCCGAGCGGGTGGTGGTGACGGTGGACCGCCATGCCAACACCTCGGCCGCCTCGATCCCGCTGGCGCTGGCCGATGCCTGGGGCGACGGGCGGATCAAGCCGGGGGATCTCGTGCTGATGGAGGCGATCGGCGGCGGGCTGACCTGGGGGGCGGCGATCGCGCGGATCTGACAGGGGCGGCGCCGTTCGGCCGCGCGGGGTCGCGACTCGGGCGTTGACGGAAGGCCCCGGCGCGGGGAATGTTGCATCCACAAGCACTTGGGCGGGCGGGTGAAGGATGCAGACGATCACGCGGGCGCAGCTGGCCGAGGCGATCTACGCCGAGATCGGCCTGTCCCGCAACGAATCCGCCCAGCTCTTGGAAACCGTGCTGGAGACCATCTCCGCCAGCCTGGAAGCCGGGGAGGCGGTGAAGATCTCGGCCTTCGGCACCTTCGCCGTGCGCCAGAAGGGGCAGCGCATCGGGCGCAACCCGAAGACCGGCATCGAGGTGCCGATCGCGCCGCGCAAGGTGTTGAGTTTCCGGCCGAGCCAGGTGCTGCGCGCGCGGCTGGCCGAGGCGCCCCGCGGATGAGCGAGGAGCCGCCGGAGGCGGGCCGCGGCCGGCAGAAGGCCGCGCAGGCCTTCCGCACGATCAGCGAGGTGGCGGAGGAGCTTCACATCCCGCAGCATGTGCTGCGCTTCTGGGAGACGAAGTTCCCCGAGCTCAAGCCGCTGAAGCGCGGCGGCGGGCGGCGCTATTACCGGCCGGAGGATGTGGCGCTGGTCAAGCGCATCGGCGACCTGCTCTACCAGCAGGGCTACACCATCAAGGGCGTGCAGCGGCTGCTGCGCGACGGCGAGGCGGAGCCGCAGACCGGCGAACTGCCGCTGCCCGAGCCGCCGCCGCCGGCCGGCCCGCGCGCGCGGGTGCGCGAGGCGATCCGCGAGCTCGAGGAGATCGCCGACGCGCTGCGGGCGCTCGCGCAGCGCGGCGGCTGAGTTGCCCGCCCGCGCGGGCGGTGCTAGTGCAGCCGCCGTCGGAGCGTAGCGCAGCCTGGTAGCGCATCAGTCTGGGGGACTGGGGGTCGTGGGTTCAAATCCCGCCGCTCCGACCATCCTGCCCGCGCCCTGGCTGCCGCGTCCTTGCCTCCCCATCTGCCGGGCAGGCGGGTGGCCCGCCTGACGCGAGGAACCGAGCCCTTGGACGCCAGCCCGCCGCATGAGGTTCCGCATTTCAACGGCTCTGCGCCGATCTCGCGGATCGTGCGGCAGGTGGCCGAGCGCGTGCCGGGGGAGCGGCTGGCGCTCGGCGACATCGCCGAGGCGCTGGGGGACCGCGCCTTCGGCATCCTGATCCTGCTGCTCTGCCTGCCGGCGCTGCTGCCGGGGCTCGCGGCGGTGTTCTCGCTGCCGATGATGCTGCTCGGCGTGCAGATGGGCCTTGGCTTCCGGCAGCCGCGCTTTCCGGGCTTCATCGCCCGCCAGAGCATCCGGCGGGAGGATCTGCTGCGGATGGCGGATGCCTCCTCCACCTGGCTCGCCAGGGTGGAGCGCTTCGTCAAGCCGCGGCCCGGCTTCTTCACCGGGCCCGTCGGGGACCGGATGGTGGGGTGGCTCACCGTCTATTCCGGGCTGATGATCCTGCTGCCCGGGCCGATGACCAACGCGCCGCCGGCTTTCGGCATCATCGTCATGGCGCTCGGCGTCGTGGAATCCGACAACCGGGTGGTCGGCATCGGCGCCGCGCTGACCTTCGCGGGCTGCCTGTTCGCGACCGCGGTGCTGCTGTTCCTGGCCTGGGTGGGGTGGCGGGCGGTGGGGCTCGTGCTGTAGCCGCCGCCTGCCGCCGCCCCCCTCACAGCATCGCGGTGGTGACGAGCTTGAGGTTGAGGTAGGCCTCGATCGCGTCCGCGCCGCCCTCGCTGCCCTGGCCGCTGTCCTTGATGCCGCCGAAATGCACCTCGGGCAGCGCAAGGCCGTGGTGGTTCATGGACAGCATGCCGGTCTCGACACCCTGCGCCAGCATCTGGGCGCGCCTCGTCGAGCGGGTCCAGCCATAGGCGGCAAGCCCGTAGTCGAGGCGGTTGGCTTCCTCGATCGCCTCCTCGTCCCGCCGGAAGGGGTTGATGAGGGCCAGCGGCCCGAAGGGTTCCTCGTTCATCGCCCGCGCGGTGAGGGGCACCTCGGTCAGCACCGTGGGTTCGTGGAAATAGCCCTTGTTGCCGATGCGCTTGCCGCCGGTCTTCAGCCGCGCGCCGTGCGAGATCGCGTCCTGGATCAGCGCCTGCACGGCGGGGATGCGGCGCTCGTTGGCGAGCGGGCCCATCGTCACGCCGTCCTCGAGGCCGTTGCCGACGCGGGCGGCCCGCATCGCCTCGGTGAACTTCTCGACGAAGGCCGGGTAGACGCCCTCCTGCACCAGGAAGCGGGTGGGCGAGACGCAGACCTGGCCGGCGTTGCGCAGCTTGTTCGCGGCCAGCACTTTCACCGCTGCGTCGAGGTCGGCGTCGTCGAACACGATCGCCGGCGCGTGGCCGCCGAGTTCCAGCGTCGCGCGCTTCATGTGCAGCCCGGCCAGCGCCGCGAGCTGCTTGCCGACGGGGGTCGAGCCGGTGAAGGAGATCTTCCGGATCACCGGGTGGGGAATGAGGTAGCTGCTGATCTCGGCGGGCACGCCGAACACGAGGCCGATCGCCCCGGCCGGCACGCCGGCGTCGTGGAAGGCGCGGATCAGTTCGGCGGGCGAGGCGGGCGTCTCCTCCGGCGCCTTCACGATGACGGAGCAGCCGGCGGCCAGCCCGGCGGCGAGTTTCCGCACCACCTGGTTGATCGGGAAGTTCCAGGGCGTGAAGGCGGCGACCGGGCCGACCGGCTCCTTCACCACGAGTCGCACCACCCCGTCGGCGCGGGCGGGAACGACGCGGCCGTAGGTGCGGCGGGCTTCCTCCGCGAACCAGTCGATGATGTCGGCGGCGGCGTTCGTTTCGAGCCGCGCCTCGAACAGCGGCTTGCCCTGTTCCAGCACCATCAGGCGGGCGATGTCCTCGGCGCGCTCGCGCATCAGGGCGGCGGCCTTGCGCATCACCTTGGCGCGCTCGAAGGCGGAGACCTTGCGCCAGGCGGCGAAGCCGCGGCGCGCGGCGTCGAGCGCCGCGTCCAGGTCCTCGGTGCCGGCATGGGCGACGCGGCCGATCGGTTCCTCGGTGGCGGGGTTCAGCACCTCGATCCAGCGGCCGGCGGCGGCGTCGCGCCAGGTGCCGTCGATGAACAGGCGGGTGTCGGGGTACATCGGGCGTCCTCGGGCTGTCTGCGGCGCGGGACTTTGCCCCCGGGTTCCCGGAGGGGCAACCCGGGGAGCACGGCAAGTTGAGGTGCGAGGCAGGTTGCCTCGCGGCCGTCTCCGGCCCAGAATCAGCCACTCGGGCGCGGGATGCGCCGCGGTCGGGCTGCGGAGGGACGAGGGCGGGCGGCGGTGAGCGGCAACCTGGACATCAAGCAGAAGCCTCGCCTGCTGCGCATGGACAGCCCGCTCGGCGAGGACGTGCTGATCCTGCGCAAGCTCAGGGTGACCGAGGCGATCTTCGCGCCCTTCCGCATCGAGGGCGAGGTGCTGTCGGCGAGGGACGACCTGAAGCCGAACGACCTGGTGGACAAGCTGGTGACCTGCACGGTGCAGCGGCAGCACCTCGCGCCCCGCGCCTTCCACGGCTATGTCCGCAGCTTCGGGCGCATCGGCGTGCTCGGCCGCGGCCTGACGATCTACCAGTTCGAGGCGGTGCCGAAGCTGTGGAACCTCACCCGCACCGCGGACTGCCGCATCTTCCAGCAGGAATCGGTCGAGGACATCACGAGGAAGCTTCTCGGCGAGGCGGGCATCGCGGATTTCGCGTGGAACTGCAGCGCGCCGACCCAGAAGCGCGACTACGTGGTGCAGTACAACGAGACGGACTGGGACTTCCTGCACCGGCTGCTGGCCGAGGTCGGCATCGGCTACTGCTTCCGGCATGCGGCGGGCAGCCATACGGTGGTGTTCTGCAACGCCGCCGCCGACTGGCCGAACGTGCCCGGCAATCCGCTCGAGGTGCACCCGACGGAGGTGCGCGAGGACACGCTGACCACCTGGCAGCCCAAGGGCTCGGTCCAGATCGGCAAGGTGGTGAGCGTGGACACCGACCTGTTGAAGCTGAAGGGGCGGGAGGAGAAGGCGCAGACCACCACGCTGCCGCAGAGCGACAAGGCCACCTGGGAAGTCTATCTCGCCCCCGGCGGCCAGGCGGCGCAGAAGGACGCCGACCCGGCGCGGACGCTGATGGAGGCGGCGGAAGCGCAGGCGGAGACCATCTCGGCCACCGGCCGCGACCCGGATCTGTTCGCCGGCGGCAAGGTGAAGATCAAGGTGCCGGGCGAGGGGACCAAGACCTATCTCGTCACCGAGATCCTCCACGAGGCGTATGACGAGACGCAGCTGAACGCCACCGGCACCGACGACTACCGCAACAGCTTCACCGTGGTGGCCGGCGACCGCGTCTGGCGCCCGCGGCAGCCGCGCGGGCGGCCGGCCATGCAGGGGCTGCAGCGGGCGGTGGTGACCGGACCCTCGGGCGAGGAGATCCACGTCGACAAGAACGGCCGCATCAAGATCCAGTTCCTGTGGGACCGCTACGGCAAGAAGGACGACAACTCCTCCTGCTGGGTGCGGGTGATGCAGCCGCTGGCCGGCAGCTGGGGCGGCACCTGGTTCCTGCCGCGCGTCGGCGACGAGGTGCTGGTGGCGTTCATCGACGGCGACGCGGACCGCCCGGTGGTGGTCGGCAGCCTCTACAACGCCGAGGCGCCGCCGCCCTTCCCGCTGCCGGGCGAGAAGACGAAGAACGGCATCCGCACGAGGTCCAGCAAGGGCGGCGGCGGCGGCAACTTCAACATGATCTCGCTCGACGACCTGAAGGGCAGCGAGCATTTCGAGGTGCAGGCGGAGAAGGACCTGACGATCCTCGTCAAGCACGACCGCACCGAGACGATCAGGAACAACCGCACGGAGACGATCGAGGGCAAGCACACCGAGACGGTGAAGCTCGACTTCTCGACCAAGGTGACGCAGGGCAACCAGGAACTGGTCGTCAACAAGGGCAACATCGACACCAAGGCCGACATGGGCAACATCTCGACCGTGGCGAAGATGGGCAACATCGACACCAAGGCGAGCCTCGGCGCCATCACGCTGGAGGCGATGCAGAGCATCACGCTCAAGGTCGGCGGCTCGAAGGTGACGATAGACCAGACGGGCATCAAGCTCGAGGGCATGATGATCACCGCCAAGGCGCAGATGATGCTGGAGACCGAGGGCGGCGCCATGGCCACCCACAAGGCCGGGGCGATGATGACGATCAAGGCCGGGCTGGTGATGATCAACTGAGATGAGCCCGTCCCTCCCCAAGCTGGCCGTGCCGCTGCCGCCGCTGATCCCGCGGCTGGAGCTGGACGGGCCGGCGACGGACCTTGTCGCCGGCAAGCCGGACGCGGCGTCCGGCATCGCCGCCCTGGCGGCGGCGCAGCGCTTCCCGGAGGCGGTCAGGCTCGCCGCCCATGCGCTGCCGAAGCGCGAGGCGGTGTGGTGGGCCTGCATGTGCGCCCGCGCGGTGCCCGACCCGTCGGTGCCGGAGGCGGACCTGAAGGCGCTCGCCGCCGCGGAGGCCTGGGTGCGCCGGCCGGACGAGGCGAACCGCCGGGCCGCCATGGCCGCGGCGCAGGCGACGAGGATGCAGACGCCCGAGGTGTGGGCGGCGGTGGGGGCCTTCTGGTCCGGCGGCTCCATGGCGCCCGAGGGCCAGCCGGTGGTGCCGCCGGGCGAGCATCTGACCGGCGTCGCCGTCTCCGGCGCTGTCGTGCTGGCGGCGGTGCGCCGGCGGCCGGAACGGGCCGAGGCGCGCTTCGTGCGATTCCTCGACAGCGCGCGCGACATCGCCGCCGGCGGCGCCGGGCGGATCGAGCCGGAACCCCTGGAGGGCTGAGATGGGCTTCCCCGCGGCGCGCATCGGCGACATGCACACCTGCCCCTTCGTCTCGCCCACGGTGCCGCCGGTGCCGGCGGTGGGCGGGCCGGTCATCACCGGGTTCCCGACGGTGCTGACGATGGGGCCGCCGCAGGCGCGGATCACCGACCTCGTCGCCTCCGCGCTCGGGCCGCATCCGATCGTGAAGGGCAGCCCGACGGTGCTGGTCGGCAACCTGCCGGCGGCGCGGATGCTCGATCTCTGCACCTTCGGCGGGCCGATCGTGGTGGGCGCGCCGACCGTGCTGATCGGCCCCTGACGCCATGCCCGACACCGCCGGTTCCCGCCCGCCCCGGAACCGCGCTAGGCTTCGGCCATGACGCTCACCCTCTCCGTGCTTCGCTGCCCCGACAGCGCCGTGCCGGAAACCCGGCAGGTGGGCGGCGGCGAGTATCGGATCGGCCGCGGGCCGGACAATGACTGGGTGCTGCCGGACCCGAACCGCGTGCTGTCGAAACACCACTGCTCGATCGAGTTCCGCGGCGGGTTCTGGCAGGTGCGCGACCTGTCCACCAACGGCACCTTCCTGAACAACGCGACGGAGCCGATCGGCAAGGACCAGGTGCGGCCGCTGTCGGACGGGGACAGGCTGCGCCTCGGGCCGTTCGAGATCGAGGCGCGGATCGCCGCCGATGTCGCGCGCGGCGCCTATGTGCCGCCGCCGGTGCAGCCCTATGTGCCGCCGCCGTCGGCGGCCTATGGCGCCGGCATCGCGCAGCAGACGCCGTCGGGCTGGGTGCCGCCGCCCGACCCGATGGCGCCGCCGCCGCCCGGCGCGGACATCTTCTCGGCGCCGCTGCCGGGCCTCGGGCCGGCGACCCCGACGCCGACCAGCCAGGGCGTCGCCGGGCCGATCCTGCCGGCGGATTTCGACCCGCTGGCCGAACCGCTGCCGATGCCGGACCACGCGCCGCTGACCTCGGACGCCTTCCTGGTGCCGAAGCCGGCGGCCAACCCGGACATCCTGCCGGATGACTGGAACCTCGGGCCCGCGCCGGCGGCGCCGGCGCGCGGCGGCGACCCCTTCGCCGGCCTGCCGGACCCCTTCGCCGACGCCCCGCCGCCCGCCGCCCGCGGCGCCGCCGCGCCCCCCGCTGCCGACCCCTTCGCGGCGCTGCCCGACCCCTTCGCGGATGCGCCGCCGCCGGCTGCGCGGGCTGCCGCCCCGCCGCCGGCTGCGCCGCCGCCCGAGCCCTTTGCCGCCGCCCCGCCCCGCCCCGCGCCGCCGCCCGGCCCCTTCGCCGCGCCGCCCGACCCTTTCGCCGAGCCGCCACGCCGCGCCGCCGCCCCGCCGCCGCCCGCGGCGCCTCCTGCGGCCGACCCCTTCGCGGCAGCCGAACCCCCGCGCATGCCGCAGCGCCCGGCGCCCGCGCCGCACCCTGTCGCCGCGGGCGATGCGTCAGCGGCGCTCGAGGCGTTCCTCGCCGGCGCCGGCATCCGCCTGCCGCCCGGCACCGACCCGGCCGCCGCGCTGCACGCCGCCGGCAGCGCCTTCCGCGCCGCGATCGCAGGGATGCGCGCGCTGCTGATCGCGCGGTCCGACGTGAAGCGGGAGTTCCGCATCGAGCAGACGATGCTGCGCGCCGCCGGCAACAACCCGGTGAAGTTCGCCGCGACCGACGAGGCGGCGATGGCCGCCCTCCTCACCCAGCCGAACGGCCCGGCGGCGGTGGCCGAGACGGCGGACGACCTGACGGCGCACCAGATCGCCACCATCGCCGCGACGCAGGCGGCGGCGCGCGCCCTGCTGGACCGGCTGGACCCGAAGCCGCTGGAGGCCGCCGACAGCGCCGGCGGCCTGTTCGGCGCCAAGGAGAAGCGGCTGTGGGAGGCCTACAAGAAGCTCCACGCGGAGGTGTCGGCGCAGTTCGACGACGATTTCGACAGCGCCTTCGGCAAGGCCTTCGCCCGCGCCTACGAGAAGGCGTCGCGCAAGGGATGACGCCGGCGCGCGGGTGGTTTCGCTTCCCGCGCGTTCCGTTCTAGCATCCTCGCGACAGGAGGCGGCGCCGCATGCATTGGCACGACAAGGTCGTGTGGCAGGAGGGGATGTTCCTCCGCGCCCAGCACTTCCAGCAGCAGGACCGCCACTTCGAGCACCGGCTGGAGGCGCGGGCGGCGCCGCTGCGCCCGCACCCCTGGGGCGTCACCGAACTGGCGCTGGACCGCGACCTGCTGGGGGCGGGCAAGTTCGCCGTGTCCAACTGCGCCGGCATCATGCCGGACGGCACGCCCTTCTCCTTCCCCGGCACCGCCGACCAGCCGCCGCCGCTCGACCTGCCGGAAGGCACGCGCAACCAGATCGTGTTCCTCGCGCTGCCGGTGAAGCAGGCGGGCAGCCCGGAGATCTCGGCGGGCGAGGGGGTGGAGGCGGCGGCCGCGCGCTACCGCCTCGGCGCCTTCGAGGCGTTCGACACCCATTCCGCGTCCACGCTGGCGGCGGAACTGGCGATCGGCCGGCCGCGGCTGCGCTTCATGATGGAGAACCAGGAGCGCGACGGCTTCTCGACCATTCCGCTCACCCGCATCGTCGAGGTGCAGGCCGACCGGCGGGTGGTGGTGGATGACCGGTTCATCCCCTCCTGCCTGCGCATCTCGGCCTCGCCCGCGCTGTCGAACCTGGTGGGCGAGCTGGTCGGCATGCTCGGGCAGCGGGCCGAGGCGCTGGCGGCGCGGCTGTCGCAGCCCGGCGCGCGCGGGGTGGCGGAGATCCAGGACTTCCTGCTTCTGCAGGGCGTCAACCGCTGGCTGCCGCTGCTGGCGCATTGGAGCGATTCGGGGAACGTGCATCCCGAGGAGCTCTATTCCTTCCTGATCCAGGTGGCGGGCGAGCTCGCCACCTTCTTCGCCGCCGACAAGCGCGCGAGCTCCTACCCCGCCTACCGGCACGAGGACCTGCAGCGCTCCTACACGCCGGTCGTCGCCGATTTGCGGCGGTTCCTGTCGGCGGTGCTGGAGACGACGGCGGTCGAGATCCCGCTGCAGCTCCGCAGCCATGGCGTGCGCGTGGGACCGATCACCGACCGCAACCTGCTGCGCACGGCGCAGTTCGTGCTGACCGTGCGCTCCGACATGCCGGCCGAGAACATCCGGCGGCTGTTCCCGAACCAGGTGAAGATCGGCGCCGTCGAGCACATCCGGGAGCTGGTGAACGTCGCGCTGCCCGGCATCATCGTGCGGCCCTTGCCCGTCGCGCCCCGGCAGATCCCGTTCCATGCCGGCGCCGTCTATTTCGAGCTCGATCGCGGCAGCCCGCACTGGCAGCAGATGATGACCTCCGGCGGCTTCGCCGTGCACGTCTCGGGCGAGTTCCCGAACCTGGACCTGTCGCTCTGGGCCATCCGGACGACGCAGTGAAGGAAGGGAGGGCGGCATGAGCGACAACCCGTTCAGCGAGCCCGAGGACGGCGACAAGACGGTGCTTCGGGGGCCGGGCCAGCCCCGGCCGCAGCCGCCGCAGCAGCCGCAATACGGGTCCGGCATGGGCGGGCCGCCGCCGGCCTATGGCCAGGAGATGGGCGGGCCGCCGCCGATGCCGGGCGTGCAGCCGCCGCCCGCGCCGGCCGGCCCCGCGCCGCGGCTGCCGGGCGAGGCGGAGGGGATCCCGAAGGTCGGGCCGGGGCCGCTCGCCGCCGCCGCCTGGCCGCTGCTCGACCTGCTCGGGCGGCTGGCCACCGCGGGCGTCGCCGCACAGCCCAACCCGGTCGAGCTGCGCGAGCGGGTGATGCGCGCCTTCCGCGCCTTCGAGCAGGACGCCTCGCAGCTCGGCCTGCAGCCGGACGAGATCCGCGCCGCGCACTACGCGCTCTGCGCCTCGCTCGACGACGTGGTGCTCTCGACGCCCTGGGGGGCGCAGAGCGAATGGGCGGCGCGCTCGCTCGTCTCCACCTTCCACCAGGAGGTGCGCTCGGGCGACCGCTTCTTCGACCTGCTGACCGGGATGCAGCGCGACCCCGGGCGCTACCGCAACGCGCTGGAGGTGGCCTATCTCTGCCTCTCGCTCGGGATGCAGGGGCGCTACCGGCTGGCGCCGCGCGGGGCGGCCGATCTCGACCGCATCCGCGAGGGGCTCTACCAGCTGTTGCAGCAGCTGCGGGGCAACTACGAACGCGAACTCTCGCCGCGCTGGCGCGGGGTGGATGCGCCGCATCGCGGGCCGGGGCGGCAGGTGCCGGCGTGGCTGGCCGCCGTGTTCGCGGCGCTGCTGCTCGGCTCCGGCTGGGCGTGGCTGAACGCCGGCGCGCAGGCGCAGGCGGACGGGCTGTCGGAACGGCTGGCCGCGCTGCCGCCGGCCATGAACCCCGAGATCGTGCGCGCGGCGGCACCCGTGCCGCCGGCGCCGCCCCCGCCGCCGCCGCCGCCCCGCGCCGACGCGCCGCCGCCGCGGCCGGATACGGTGCAGGTGTTCCGCCAGTTCCTCGAGCCCGAGATCCGCGCAGGCCTCGTCGAGGTGTCGGGCGATGCGCAGCGCGTGCTGGTGCGCATCAAGGGCACGGGGATGTTCGCCTCCGCCTCGGCGACGCTGGAGCCGCGCTTCCATTCGCTGATGCAGCGCATCGGCGAGGCGCTGCGCGACGAGCCGGGACGCGTGCTGATCCTCGGCCACACCGACAGCGTGCCGATCCGCACCGCTCGCTTCCCCTCCAACACCGTGCTGTCGCTCGCGCGCGCCGAAAGCGTGCTCGAGATGATCGCGCGCGCGGAGGGGCGCGACCGCGCCCGCTTCACCGCGGAGGGGCGTGCCGACCAGGAGCCGATCGGCGACAACCGCACGCCCGAGGGGCGGGAGGCGAACCGGCGGATCGAGGTGGTGCTGCTGCGGGGAGTGAACTGACATGATGGGCATGTTCGCCACCGCGCTGCCGACCGTCAGCGTCGGCATCATGCTCTCGACGCTGTTCTACACCTTCGGGCCGCTGGTGCTGGGCGAGACCTTCGACGACCCGGCGATGCGCATCGTGCTGACCATCGTGCCGATGCTGCTGGCCTTCGCGGTCATCGGCGTCATGGCCTGGCGGCAGCGCAAGCGCGAGGCGGCGCTGGTGGAGGCGGCGACCGCCGAGGACCCGGCGGTCGTGGCGAAGCGCAAGGCCGAGGGCCGGATCTCCGAGGAGGAGGCGAAGCTCAAGGAGAAGCTGACCGCGGCGCTGACCAGGCTGAAGGACGCCAAGGCCGGCAAGCTCTACGACCTGCCCTGGTACGTCATCATCGGCCCCCCCGGCACCGGCAAGACCACGGCGCTCGAGAACAGCGGCCTCGAGTTCCCGCTGACCGAGGGCGGGCGGCTGCAAGGGGTGGGCGGCACGCGCGACTGCGACTGGTGGCTGACCGACAAGGCGGTGCTGCTGGATACCGCCGGCCGCTACACGACGCAGGACAGCGACGCGGTCGCCGACAAGGGGGCGTGGGAGCGCTTCCTGTCCATCCTGAAGAAGGCGCGGCCGAAGCTGCCGCTGAACGGCGTGATCGTCGCCTTCAGCGTGGACATGATCGCGAAGCTCGATCCGGCGGCGCGCGAGGCCCACGCGCGCACGGTGCGCGCCCGCATCAAGGAGCTGGAGAAGAGCCTCGGGCAGCGGCTGCCCGTCTATCTGATGGTCACGAAGTCGGACCTGCTGCCCGGCTTCATGGAGTTCTTCGACGATCTCGACAAGGCCGGGCGCGAGCAGGTCTGGGGCGTCACCTTCCCGACCGCGACGCCGGTGGAAGGCGCGCCGGCGCTGTTCGGGGCGGAGATGAAGGCGCTGCTGCAGCGCCTCGAGGAGCGGCTGTTCGAGCGGCTGCAGACCGAGCGCGGGCCGCAGCAGCGGGCGCTGCTCGCCGGGCTGCCGGCGCAGTTCGCGGCGCTGGAGCCGGCGCTGCAATCCTTCCTGACGGCGGCCTTCGGCGGCTCGCGCCTCGACCCCGCGCCCTTCCTGCGCGGGGTCTATTTCACCTCGGGCACGCAGGAGGGCTCGCCGCTCGACCGGCTGGCGGGCGCGCTGTCGCGCTCCTTCGGGCTGGACCCGCGGCGGCCGGCGGCGGTGATGGGGCAGAAGGGCCGCGCCTATTTCATCACGCGGCTGCTGAAGGACGTGATCTTCCGCGAGGCGCGGCTCGCCTCGGGCGACCAGGCGGCGGCGAAGCGGCGGCTCTTGGTGCAGGCGGCGGCGTGGTCGGCGGCGCTGCTCGTGGTGCTGGCCGGCGGCTTCTGGGGCTGGAGCGCGAGCCGGGCCGAGGCCGAGCGCGCCTCGCGGCTGGAGGCGCAGCTGCGCGCGGCCGAGGCGGCGCACCGGACGCTCGCCTTCGACCGGATCACCGACCCCGACCTCTCGCCTGTCATCGGCTATCTGGAGGCGGCGCGGCCGCTGCCCGAGGCGGCGCGGGGCGATGTCGGCCTCGGGCTCAGCCAGGAGGAGCGGCTGGTGCAGGAAAGCCAGCTCGCCTACCGCCGGGTGCTGAACCGCGTGTTCCTGCCGCGGCTGATCGCCCGCGTCGAGGGCCAGCTGCGCGCCGGGCTGCAGCGGCCGGATTTCCTCTACGAGGCGACGCGCGTCTATCTCATGCTCGGGCGGCAGGGGCCGCTCGACCGCGGCCTCGTCACCGAATGGTTCCGGCTGGACTGGGAGCAGCTGTATCCCGGCGCGGTGAACCAGCCCGGGCGCGAGGCGCTGATGCGCCACCTCACGGCGCTGCTGGCGACCGACTTCCCCGCCTATCCGGTGGACGGCGCGCTGGTGGACGCGGCGCGGCGGGTGATCAGCCGCGTGCCGCTCTCCGAGCGGGTGTTCGTGCGCTGGCGGGCGATGGCGGGGGAGGCGGCGCCGTGGCGCCCCTCCGACGCGCTGGGTGCGGCGGGGCAGCGCTATTTCGCGCGCGCCTCGGGCCGCCCGCTGACCGAGGGCGTGCCCGGCGCCTTCACCGTCGAGGGGCTGCACCGCGTGCTGCTGCCGAACCTGCCGCGCGCCGTGCTGGAAGCGGCGAGCGAGGCCTGGGTGCTGGGGCCGGAGGCCGGCGCGACGGGCGATCCGCGGCGGCTCGAGGCCGATGTCCTGGCGCTCTACGCCCGCGAATACATCCGCCAGTGGGATTCGCTGCTGGCCGACCTGGTGCTGCCGCCCTTCCGCTCGCTGAACGAGGCGGCGGAGGCGCTGAACCTGCTGGGCGCGCCGAACTCGCCGATGCGGGACATCCTGCGCTCCATCGCGCGGCAGGTCTCGGTCGGCACCGCGCCGGACGCCCCGCCCGCGGCCGGGGCGGCGGCGGCGGCGCAGGCCGCGGCGGGGGCTGCCGCGCAGCGCCTGGCGGCGGCGGTCGGCGCGCAGGCCTCCTCCGTCGAGCCTGTCGCGCGCGTGGTCGAGGAGCACTACCGCGCGCTGCGCGAGGCGGCGGGCGAGCCGATGGAGGGCATCCTGCGGGCGGTGAGCGAGCTCTACGTGCAGGTGGCGCGGCTCGCCACCGCGCCGCCGGGGACCGTGCTGCCGCCGGCGCAGGGGCTAGACCCCGGGCAGCGGCTGCTGGCCGAGGCGGCGCGGCAGCCGGTGCCGCTCGGGCCGTGGCTCACCTCGCTCGGGCAGTCCACGCAGCGGGCGCGGGCGGGCGGCGCGCGGGCGTCCATCGCGGCGGCGCGGCAGCAGCAGCTGGATCAGCTCTGCCGCGGCCTCGAGACGCGCTTCCCGTTCCGCCGCGCGGCCAACGCGCCCGACATGCCGATCGACGATTTCGTGCGGCTGTTCAGCCCGGGCGGCGTGCTCGACCGCTTCTTCGCCGAGCAGATACGCCCTTATGCCGACATCACCCAGAACCCGTGGCGGCCGGTGGCGGCGGATGGGCTGGAGCCGCCGGTCAGCCAGGAGGACCTGATCCAGTTCCAGCGCGCGGCGGTGATCCGCAACGCCTTCTTCCCGTCGGGCTCGCCCGGCATCGGGCTCGGGCTGCGCTGGACGCTCTCGCCGCGCGGGCTGCCGGTCGGCAGCACGGGGGCGGTGATGGAGGTGGAGGGGCAGCGGATCGCCATTCCGCCCGAGGGCGGCGGGCGGCCGATCGAGATCGTCTGGCCCGCCCGCAGCCCCGTGTCGCTGACGCTGGAGCCGGGCGGGGCGCCGGTGGCCTATGAGGGGCCCTGGGCGGGGTTGAAATTCGCCTTCCTGCAGCGGCTGACGCAGACGCGCAACCAGGACCAGTTCACCCTGCAGGCCGGCGGCGTGCAGTTCCTGCTGCAGGCGGCCTCCTCGATCAACCCCTTCGGCATCGCGGAGCTGCGCGATTTCCGCTGCCCGGCGCTGCCGCCGCCATGACCGGGCTGTTCGGCAAGATGCCGCGGCACGGGGATTTCGTGCGGCTTGGCCTGCCGGCCGAGTTCGTGACGGCCTGGGACGACTGGGCGTCGCGCGCCATCGCCGCGGCGCGCGCGGCGCTGCCGCCGGAGGCGTGGGAGGCCGCCTGGGCCACGGCGCCCGCCTGGCGGTTCCGGCTGGCGCCGTCGGTCTGCGGGCCGTGGCTCTGGGCCGGGGTGGTGGCGCCGGCCGAGGACATGGTCGGCCGCCGCTTCCCGCTGGTGGTGGCGAGTTCGCTCGTGGACCACGACCCGCCGCCGGAGGCCTGGTACGACGCGGCCGAGGCGGCGGTGGCCGCGGCGCGGGCCGGGCGGCTCGACGCCGAGGGGCTGCTGGCCGCGCTGCCGCCGCCGCCGCTGCCGCTTGCCTCCGATTCCACCTTCGACGGGACATGCCTGTGGTGGCGGGCGGGACAGGACGCGCCCGCCGCCTCGCGCGGGCTCTCCGACAGCCCGGTCTTCGCCTGGGCGACGGAGGCCGCGGCATGATCATGGTGGGCGAGGCGGCGACCGATGCCGGCGCGGTCAGGACCCGCAACGAGGACAGCCTGGTCTGCCGCGACGATGCCGGGCTGTGGGCGGTGGCGGACGGGGCAGGGGGGCATGGCGCGGGCGATGTCGCCTCGCAGGCGGTGGCCGAGGCGCTGGCGAGCCTGCCGCGGCAGCTTTCGGCCGCCGAACTCCTGGCGCAGGTGCGGCTTCGGCTCGCCGCCGTGCATGCCGAACTGCAGGACCGGGCGGCGGCGGCGGGGCCGTCGCGGATCCTCGCCTCGACGGTGGTGGTGCTGCTGGCGCGCGGCGGGCATTTCGCCGCGCTCTGGGCCGGCGACAGCCGGATCTACCTGCTGCGCGGCGGGGTGCTGACGCGGGTGACGCGCGACCACTCGGTGGTGCAGGAGATGGTGGATGCCGGGGCGCTGACCGAGGCGGAGGCGGAGGCCCACCCGCAGGCCAATGTCATCACCCGCGCCATCGGGGCGCGGGGCGAGTTGCAGCTGGACAAGCTGTCGGACCGCATCCTGCCGGGTGACGTGTTCCTGTTGTGCAGCGACGGGCTGTTCAAGGCGCTGCACGAGGAGACGATCGGCGAGCGGCTGCGGCAGGGGGCGGGGGCTGCGGATCTGGTGGCCGAGGCGGTGGCCGCAGGCGCGCGGGACAACGTGACGGCAGTGGTGGTGCGGGTGCGGTAGCGAAAAGGGCGGGGGCCTTCCGGCCGCCCGCCCTGGCCCGCCTGTCCGCCGTTCGGGAGGATCAGAAACCTTCGGCCTTGACGATGTCGAAGCCGACCTTGCCCGTCGTCTTGACGCCGAACTTGGAGTCGATCGCGATGTGCTCGCTGGTGATCTTGCCGAAGTTCACGCTGATGGAGATGGAGGGGCGCCCGTCGCCGCCGGAGATCGAATAGCCGCTGATCAGCGCGTCCTCCAGGAAGTATTTCTGGAAGGCGACATGCTTGCCCTTCACGTCGGTCTGCGTCAGGTGGATCTCCCACTTCTTCGCGGCGCCGCCGATCGCTTCCTGCCAGAGACGGGCGTCGATCGTGTCCATCTCCTTGGTCAGCCGGATCTCCGACACCGACGGCGCGGTCGCCTCGCGGCGGGAGCCGCCGGCGCCGGACACGCTGACGCCGCGGCCGCAGCCGAGTTCGAAGCTGTTGCATTGCATCCACTTCTCGTAGCCGAGGGCCGTGGCCTCGCCGTCTATGCCCTCGATTTTCGCGAAGACTGCCATGTCGTCCCACTCCTTCGCAGCGGCCCACGCGGGGCCTGGGTTTCGTGCCGGGCCTGCGGCCGGCTATCCGATATCATACGCGAACGATCCGTCGCTGCCCATCCCGACATGGACGGACCCGACACTGCCGCCCGAGGCGAGGCGCTCGAGGATGAGCGCCGAGAGTTCCGGCAACAGGGTACGGTTGAGGATAGCCTGGATGTTCCGCGCCCCCGATTCAACTTCATGGCATCGCGCGACGATGGCGTCCGTCACCTCGGGCGCCACCTCGAACGGCACGCCATAGGCTTCCTTCACCCGCTTGCGGATGCGGTTGAGCTGGATGCCGACGATCATCCGCAGCACCTTCTCCGACAGCGGGTAGAAGACGACGGTGTTGATGCGGCCTAGGAAGGCGGGCTTGAACACCTTCAGGAGGTCCGGGCGCACGGCTTCCGCTAGCGTCTGCGGGTCCGGCGCGGTGTCCGGGTCGGCGCAGAGGCGGGCGATGGTGTCGGTGCCGGCGTTCGACGTCATGATGATGACGGTGTTCTTGAAGTCGATGTCGCGGCCTTCGCCGTCCTTCATCGTGCCCTTGTCGAACACTTGGTAGAACACGTCCTGGATCCCCGGGTGGGCCTTCTCCATCTCGTCGAGCAGCACCACCGAATAGGGGCGGCGGCGCACGGCTTCCGTCAGCACGCCGCCCTCGCCATAGCCGACATAGCCTGGCGGGCTGCCCATGAGCAGCGAGGTCTTATGCTCCTCCTTGAACTCGCTCATGTTCAGCACGGTCATGTTCTGCTCGCCGCCATACATCAGTTCGGCGAGGGCGAGCGCCGTCTCGGTCTTGCCGGTGCCGGAGGTGCCGGCGAACAGGAACACGCCGATCGGCTTGTTCGGGTCGGTCAGCCCGGCGCGGTTGGTGCGGATGGACTGCGCGATGGCTTCCAGCGCGTGGTCCTGGCCGACGACGCGCTCGCGCAGCCTGTCGGCCAGCGTCAGCACGGTGCGGATCTCGTCGCCCATCATCCGGCCGACGGGAATGCCGGTCCAGGTCTGCACCACCTCGGCCACCGCCTGGCCGTCCACGACGGGGTGGACCAGCGGCTCCTCGCCCTGCAGCGCGCGGAGCTCGGCGGTGGCGGCGGCGAGCTCGGCGCGCAGCGACTCGGGCGTGGGGGGCGGGGCGGCCGGGGCGGGCTCCTCGGCTGCGGGCTGCGTCGCGGCGGCATCGGCGGCGGGCGCTGGCGTCGCGGCGGCCGGGGCGGGCGGGGCTTCCAGGGTGCGGCGCAGGCCGGCGATCTTCGCGACCAGCGCCTTCTCCTGCTCCCAGCGCGCGTGCAGCGCGGCGAGCTCGGCCTTGAGCTTCGCCTTCTCGTCGGAGAGCGCGGCGATGCGGGCGGCGTGGTCGGTGCCGGTCGCCGCCTCGCGGCCGATCGCCTCGAGCTCCGTCGTGATCAGCGCGACGCGGCGCTGCCGGTCCTCGATCGGCCCCGGGATGGAGGCCTGGGACATGCCGACGCGCGCGCAGGAGGTGTCGAGCAGGCTGACGGCCTTGTCCGGCAGCTGCCGCGCCGGGATGTAGCGGGCGGAGAGATGCACCGCCTCCTGCACCGCCTCGTCCAGGATGCGCACGCCGTGGTGCTTCTCGAGCGTCGGGACGATGCCGCGCAGCATGGCGATGGCCATCGGCTGCGACGGCTCGTCCACCTTCACCACCTGGAAGCGGCGGGTCAGCGCCGCGTCCTTCTCGAAATACTTCTTGTATTCCGCCCAGGTGGTGGCGGCGAGGCAGCGCAGTTCGCCGCGGGCGAGCGCGGGCTTGAGCAGATTCGCCGCGTCGTTCTGGCCGGCCGCGCCGCCGGCGCCGATCAGCGTATGCGCCTCGTCTATGAACAGCACGACGGGCACGGGGCTCGCCTTCACCCCCTCGATCACGCCCTTGAGGCGGTTCTCGAACTCGCCCTTCACCCCCGCGCCCGCCTGGAGGAGCCCCAGGTCCAGGGACATGAGGCGCACCTTCTTCAGCGCCTCCGGCACGTCGCCCTCGGCGATGCGCAGCGCCAGCCCCTCGACGACGGCGGATTTCCCCACCCCCGCCTCGCCCGTCAGGATCGGGTTGTTCTGGCGGCGGCGGGTCAGGATGTCGATGATCTGGCGGATCTCGGAATCGCGGCCGAGGATCGGGTCCACCTTGCCGGACTTCGCCTGCGCGGTGAGGTCGGTGCAGTATTGTTCGAGCGGGCCGCCCATGCGCGCGGCCTCGCCGGTCGGCATCTGGCCGGGGGCGGAGGGGGTGGCCGTCAGGCTCTCGGCCATCGCGGCCTCGGCCGAGCCTTCCGTCAGCTGCGCCAGGTTCTTCCGCACCGCCTCGGCGCTGACCGCCATCAGCGTCGGCACCGAATCGCGCACGCTGCGCGAGAGCGTCTCGTCGCCGAGCAGGGCGGCGAGCAGGTGGCCCGAGCGGATCTTCGCAGCACCCCCTTCGAGGGAGGCGATCAGCCACGCCTCCTTCAGCCACGCCACGATGTCGGGGGAGAGGGCGGGGGCGCGCGCGTTGCCGGTGCGGAAGCGGTCGAGGGCGCGGGTGAGTTCCATCGCCACCCGGCCGGCGTCCACGCCGGTCTTGCGCAGGATGGTCTCGACGTCGCCGCCCTGCGCCTCCACCAGCTTGAGCAGCAGGTGCTCGATCTCGACGTTGTAGTGGCTGCGGGAGAGGGTCATGCCCGCCGCCGCTTCCACCTGGCGGCGGCAGAGCTCGTTCAGCCGCCCGACCAGGGACTTGAGATCGACCGCCACCATGCCCTGCGTGTCCCCCGCGCCGCCCGGCCGCCCGCGCGACCTTGCCAGGGCGGAACGGTAGGGGCCGGATGCGCGGCTTGTCCAGGGGGCGGCGGGCGCTTGCCGCGCCGCGCGGCTTGGCGGAACATCGGACCGGCATCGCATCAGGGAGTGCGTCATGGCCGGAACGGTTCTCGACCTCGACACGCTGCTCGCGCCGCTCCCCGACGGCGACGGCGCGGGCGTGGACCTCCGGGAGGACTGGTCGCCCGGCTCGCCCTACCAGAAGCTGCGCGATGCGCGGAGCGAGGCGCGCGTCGAGGAACGCCAGCGGGATGCCGAGGGCGAGATGGACCTGCCGCCGGCCGAAGGCTGGCGCATCGTGCGCCAGGTGGCGGAGCAGGCGATCGGGCAGAAGTCGAAGGATTTCGAGGTGGCCGCCTGGCTGGCCGAGGCGCTGCTGCGGATCGAGGGGCTGCCGGGCCTGGCCGACGCCGCGAACCTCCTGGCCGGGCTGCTGGAACGCTACTGGGACACCGGCTTCCCCCGCCCGGACGAGGACGGCTACGAGGGGCGGATCTCGCCGCTCGGCGGCCTGTCGGGGGCGGATTTCGACGGCACGCTGATGCAGCCCCTGCGCCGCGCCGCGGTGTTCCGCCGGCAGGACGGCACCATGCTGCCGCTCTATGTCTATGAGCAGGCGGTCGAGACGGCCGGACTGGCCGATGCCGCGCGCAAGCAGGCGCGGTGGGAGTCGGGGGTGCCGAAGCTCGAACAGCTCGAGGCGGAGGCGAAGCTCGACGTCAACCGCCTGCGCGGCGTGGCCCGCGCGGCGCGCGCGGCGCGCGAGGGCTGGGCGGCGTTCGAGGCGCAGCTCGAGGCGCGGCTCGGACGCGATGCGCCCTCCACGCGGCGGGTCGCGGAGGTGCTGGAGCGGCTGGCGTCGGTCGCCGACAGGCTGGCGGGCGGGCCGGAGGCGGCTGGCGCGGCGGCGGCCGGCGATCCGGCGGCCGTGGCGGCGGGCGGCGGCGTCGCCGCGGCCGGCGGGGAGGGCGGCGGCTTCTCGGTCGCCGGGGCGATCGCGAACCGGGAGGAGGCGCTGCGGCAGCTGGAGCGGATCGCCGAGTTCTTCCGCCAGACCGAGCCGCACAGCCCGCTCGCCTACACGCTGACGGACGCGGCGCGGCGCGGCCGCCTGCCGCTGCCCGAGCTGCTGGCCGAGGTGCTGACCGACGAGACGGCGCGGACCGCGATGCTGACGGCGCTCGGCATCCGCCCGGCGAACCCGGACGAACAGCAGTACTGACGTTGACGGCGGCTTTCCGCCGGGCGTAGCGTTCCGTTCCGGAGAGGGGTGGGTTTCGGCGAGGCCGCCGGGCCCCGGGCACCGCGAGGGGAGAGCACATGGCGAGCGTTCACGACAAGCTCGGGCGCGTCAGGAAGCCGCGCGTCCACATCTCCTACGAGGTGGAGACCGAGGGCGCCACCGTCGAGCGGGAGCTGCCCTTCGTCATGGGCGTGCTCGGCGATTTCGCCGGCGACCCGTCGGAGCCGCTGAAGCCGGTCGCCGAACGCAAGTTCGTGCAGATCGACCGCGACAACTTCAACGACGTGATGGCGCGCATCGCGCCCGGGCTGAACCTGAAGGTGGACAACACGCTGGCCGACGACGGCAGCCAGATGTCGGTCAGCCTGAAGTTCCGCTCGATGGAGGATTTCGAGCCGCAGAACGTGGCCCAGCAGGTGCCGGCGCTGAAGGCGATGCTGGAGACGCGCGCGAAGCTGCGCGACCTGATGAGCAAGGCCGACCGCTCGGAGGAGCTCGAGCAGCTGCTGGAGCAGGTGCTGCAGGACGAGAAGAAGCTGAAGGAGCTGTCGTCGCAGCTCGGTCTCGACAAGCAGGAGGGCTGAGGCGATGAGCGGAACCCAGGCGCAGGGCGCGGCGGCCGCCGCGGTCACGACGACCGAGGCGGAAGGCGGGCTGCTCGACGCCGTCATCGGCGCGACCAAGCAGACCGAGCGGGACCGGGCGAAGGAGCTGATCGCGGCGCTGACCGAGGAGGCGCTGAAGGGCACCGTCCGGTTCGACCGCAACCTGGTCGTCACCTTCAACCGCGCGATCGAGGAGATAGACCGGCAGGTGAGCCGGCAGCTGAACGCCATCATGCACCACGAGCGGTTCCTGAAGCTCGAGGGCTCGTGGCGCGGGCTGCACTATCTCGTCAACAACACCGAGACCAGCACGAACCTCAAGCTGCGGCTGATGCAGCTGTCGAAGCGCGAGATGGCGCGCGACCTGCAGAAGGCGGTGGAGTTCGACCAGAGCCAGCTGTTCAAGAAGATCTACGAGGGCGAGTTCGGCACGCCCGGCGGCGAACCCTATGCCGCGCTGGTCGGCGACTACGAATGGTCGGCCCACCCGGAGGACGTGGAGACGCTGCGGCTGATGTCGAACGTCGCCGCCGCGGCCTTCGCGCCCTTCATCTCCGGCGTGTCGTCCCAGATGTTCGGCTTCGAGGACTGGCGCGAACTGTCGAAGCCGCGCGATCTGGCGAAGATCTTCGAGACGCAGGAATACGCCAAGTGGCGCGCCTTCCGCGAGAGCGAGGACAGCCGCTTCGTCGCCCTCGTCATGCCGCGCGTCATCGCCCGCCTGCCCTACGGGAAGGCGACCAAGCCGGTCGAGGAGTTCGGCTACGAGGAGGCGCCGACCAACGCCGACGGCTCGCCCGCGCCGATGGACCACCACGACTACTGCTGGATGAACGCCGCCTACGCCTACGCCACGCGGCTGACCGACGCCTTCGCGCAGTACGGCTGGTGCACGGCGATCCGCGGCGCGGAGGGCGGCGGCAAGGTGCTGAACCTGCCGAACCACACCTTCCTGTCCGACGACGGCGACATGGACGCCAAGTGCCCGACCGAGATCGGCATCACCGACCGGCGGGAGGCGGAGCTGTCCAACCTCGGCTTCCTGCCGCTCTGCCACTACAAGAACACCGACTACGCGGTGTTCTTCGGCGCCCAGACGGCGCAGAAGCCGAAGAAGTACGACAAGCCGGACGCCACCGCGAACGCCGCCATCTCGGCCCGCCTCCCCTACATCATGGCGACCAGCCGCTTCGCGCATTTCCTCAAGGTGATGGCGCGCGACAAGATCGGCTCCTTCATGGAGGCGGCGGATGTCGAGATGTGGCTGAACCGCTGGATCCAGAACTACGTCAACCCGCTGGAGGGGGCGGGGCAGGAGATGCGGGCGCGCACGCCGCTGCGCGAGGCGAAGGTGGAGGTGAAGGAGATCCCGGGGCGCCCCGGCTCCTACAATGCCGTCGCCTATCTGCGCCCCTGGCTGCAGATGGAGGAACTGACCACCTCCATGCGGATGGTCGCGCGGATCCCGCAGAAGAGCTGATCCATCCGGTGCGGGAGGCGGCCCCGTGGCGGCGCTTCGCGCACTGATCCTCTCCGGCACCATCGCCCGCGGGCGCGAGCGCGCGGGGGTGGAGGCCTGGGCCGCGTGGCGCGCGACGCCGGCGCGGCAGCGGGAGGAGGCGGGGCGCTTCCTCTCCACCCTCGGCAACGCCGCCGCCGAGGCGCTCGGCCATTGGCTGCTGCTGCAGGACAGGGCGGCGGCGCTCGCCGCCTGGTTCGGCGCCGAGGAGCTCGCCGCGATGGCGCAGGGGCCGGACGCGATCGCCCGCATCGAGGAGGCGCTCGACCGCGACATCGCGGCGCTGGATGCGATGATCTCGCGCCAGCTCGACGCCGTGCTGCACGCCCGCCCGCTGCGCCGGCTGGAAGGCTCCTGGCGCGGCCTGTCTTGGCTCGTGGACCAGCTGCCGCAGGACCGCGCGGTGAAGGTGCGGCTGCTCACGATCTCCTGGCGCGAGATCTGCCGCGACCTCGAGCGCGCGATCGAGTTCGACCAGTCCGCCCTGTTCCGCAAGGTGTACGAGGACGAGTTCGGCACCCCCGGCGGCGAGCCCTACGGCCTCTTGCTGGTGGACCACGCGGTGCGCCATGCGCCCGGCCCCGACAGCCCGACCGACGACGTCGCCGCGCTGCTCGGCCTGTCGCAGGTGGCGGCGGCCGCCTTCGCGCCGCTCGTCGCCGCCGCCGCGCCGGAGCTGCTCGGCCTCGACAGCTATGCGGAGGCGGGGCCGGCCTTCGACCTCGCGGATGCGCTGAAGCTGCAGGACCGCATGCGCTTCCAGGGCATCAAGTCGCGGGAGGACACGCGCTTCCTCGGGCTCTTGCTGCCGCGCGTGCTCGGGCGCGCAGCGTGGCGGGACGACGGGCGGCGCGCCGACGGCTTCCGCTACCGCGAATACGCGCCGCGGCACGATGCGCGGGTGTGGGCCTCGCCCATCTATGCCTTCGGCGCCGTCGCCGCGCGCGCCTTCGCGCGCTATCGCTGGCCGGCCGAGGTGCGCGGCGCCGAGCCGCAATGGGAGCCCACGGGCGGCGTCGTGGACACGCTGCCGCAGGAGCGCCTGCCGTCGGACCCGCCCGGCCCGCCGCCGCGGCCGCCCGTCGAGCTGGCGCTGACCGACGAGCAGGAGCGGCAGCTCGCCGACGGCAACCTGATCGCCCTCGTCGGGCTCGAGATGCTGCCGGAGGCGACCTTCGGCGCGCTGCCCTCGCTGCACCGCCCGCCGCGCATGACGACCGAGGCGGCGAGTGCGAACCAGCGGCTCTCCTCGCAGCTCAACAACATGCTCTGCGTGTCGCGCTTCGCCCATTGCATCAAGCTGATGGGGCGCGACATGGTCGGCTCCTACAAGACGGCCGAGGAGGTCCAGTTCACCTTGCAACGCTGGCTGTCGAAGCATGTGTCTGGGCTGGCCGGCGGCGAGCAGGCGGCGGCGCGCTCGCCGCTGCGCGACGCGAAGATCGAGGTGCGCGAGCGCCCGGGCAAGCCCGGCTCCTATGGCTGCGTCATCCAGCTTCAGCCGCACCACCAGCTCGACGACATCGGGGCGGCGTTCCGCCTCGTCACCGAACTCACCGCTCCGAGGGCCGCAGCATGACCACGATCACCGACGCCTTCCGCACCGGCGACCTCGACGGCGCGATCTCCCTCGCCCAGGCGGCGGTGAAGGCGAGGCCGCTGGACCAGGACGCGCGCTGGCTGTTCGCCGAGCTGCTGCTGTTCGCCGGCGAGGCGGAGCGCGCCGACAAGATGCTGGACGCCGTCGCGCTCGACCAGCCCTTCCCGGCGCTGCTCGAGTTCCGCAAGCTGCTGCGCGCCGAGGTGGTGCGCGGCCAGGTTTGGTTCGAGGGCCGGGCGCCGAAGTTCCAGGGCGACGATGCGACGCCGGCGCAGCGCGCGGCGCTGCGCGCGCTGGTCTCGGCCCGGCTCGGCGACCCGGAGGCGGCGGCGGCGGCGGCGGCGGAGGCGGAGGAGCTGCGCCCGCGCGCGCCGGGCCGCTGCGAGCTGGCGGACGGCACCTCCTTCGCCTTCGACGATTTCCGCGACGCCGACGACCTGATGGCGCCGATCATCGAGGTGCTGACCAGCGCCGGAGAGCACATCCTGGTGCCGGTCGAGCGCATCCGCGAACTGCGCTTCGACCCGCCGAAGCGCACGCGCGACCTCGCCTGGCGGCGCACCACGATCGAGCTGAAGGACGGCACGGAGGGCGTCGTGTACATGCCGGCGATCTATCCCTGGCGGGGGGCGGAGACGCCGGCGCGGCTCAGGCTCGGCCGCGCCACGGAATGGTCGGAGGGGCCTGGGCCGGTGCGCGGCGCCGGCCAGCGGGTGTTCCTGGCCGGCGACCACGACCCGGCGGCGGCCGACCTCGCCGTGCTGCGCTTCGACTGATCGCGCGATGAGCGGCCAGGGCGTTCCCGGCAAGGGCAGCGGGCTCAGGGTGCGGCTGCCGCTGCTCGACCGGCTGCTGGATGCCGACCCGGGCGCGCCGGCCGATCCGCCGCTGACCGCGTCTGTCGCGCTCGACACGCTGCGCGCGGCGGTGCGCCGCGACCTGGAGGCGCTGCTGAACGCGCGCCGCCGCCGCTGGCCGCTGCCGGAGGGGCTGGCGGAGCTGCCCGCCTCGCCGCTCGGCTACGGCATCCCGGACGCGACCTCGGGCGCCTATGCCTATCCCGAGCGGCGCCGCGCGCTGGCCGAGGAGGTGGAGCGCGTGATCCGCCGCTTCGAGCCGCGGCTGATGAACGTGCATGTCGAGCTGCGCGACCAGGGCAACCCGCTCGACCGGACGCTGCGCCTCAAGGTGGACGCGGTGCTGCGCGCCGACCCGGTGCCCGAGCATATCGCCTTCGAGACGGTCGTCGAGCCGGTGAACCACGAGGTGCGGGTGGCGGAGGAGGGATGAGCGAGAGCCTGCTTCCCGCCTACAACGAGGAGCTCGCGGCGCTGCGCCGACTGGCCGGCGAGTTCGCCGAGGCCTTCCCGAAGGTCGCCGGCCGCCTGCGCATCACCCCGGACGGCACGGTGGACGACCCGCATGTCGAGCGGCTGCTGCAGGGGGTCGCCTTCCTCGCGGCCCGCGTGCAGCACCGGCTGGACGACGAGCTGCCGGAGATCACCGACACGCTGCTCGACCTGCTCAGCCCGCATCTGCTGGCGCCGGTGCCCTCCATGACGACGGTGCGCTTCACCCCGCGCAAGGAGGCCGAGGGCCCGGCGCTGGTGCCGCGCGGCACGCCGATCGAGACCGAGCCGGTGCGCGGCGAGGCGCTGCGCTACCGCACCTGCCACGACCTGACGCTGTGGCCCGTCTCGATCGAGCAGGCGCGGCTGATGGGCCTGCCGCTGGCCGCGCCCGCCAACCCGCGGCTGCCCGGCCGCGCGGCCGGGTGCCTCAGGATCACGCTGCGCTCGGCCTCGCCCGACCTCTCCTTCGCCAAGATGGGCCTGGACCGGCTGCGGCTGCACCTGCGCGGCGGCGGCCAGGTGCCGGCGGCGGTGCAGGAGCTGCTGGCGACCTCGACCCTCGGCATCGCGCTGGCCGACGGCCCGGCCGATCCGCAGCCGACGCTGCTCGACGCCGCCTCCCTGCAGCCCGCCGGCTACGGCCGCGAGGAGGCGGCGCTGCCCTGGCCGCGCCGCGCCTTCGACGGCCACCGGCTGCTGACCGAGTATTTCGCCTTCCCCGAGAAGTTCCACTACTTCGACCTGGCGGGGATGGAGGCGCGCACGCTGCTGCACGGCTCCGACCGGCTCGATGTGTTCATCTACCTCTCGCGCTCCGTGCCCGAGCTGGAACGGACGCTCTCGGCCGACGCCTTCGCGCTGCATTGCACGCCGGCGGTCAACCTCTTCCCCCAGCGCTGCGAGCCGATCGCCCTGGACGGCACGCGCGCGGAATGGATCGTGCTGCCGGATGCGCGGCGGCCGACGGCGCTCGAGGTGTATTCCGTCACCGAGGTGCGCGAGAGCCGCTCGGGCGGCGAGCGCCGCACGGTGCAGCCCTTCTTCCGCCTCGGCCGCAGCGCCGAGGAGGAGGAGGCCGCACCCGCCCAGTGGCTGGCCAGGCGGCTGCCGGCGATGGCGCCGCTGACCGGCACCGAGACGCGCCTTGCGCTGCGCGACCCGGCCTTCGACCCGGTGCGCCCCGCCGATGCGGTGCTGACCATCGAGGCGCTGTGCTGCAACCGCGACCTGCCGGAGCTGCTGCCCTTCGGCGGCGGCCAGCCGCGGCTTCGCCTGCCGGATGCGACGACGCCCGCGGATGCCGCCGAATGCGTCAGCGCGCCGACCGCGACGCTGAGGCCGCGGCTCGGCGACCGGAGCGCCTGGCACCTCGTCTCCCATCTCGCGCTGAACCACCTCGGCGTGACGGGCGGCGAGGATGCCGCCGCCGCGCTGCGCGAAATGCTGCGCCTGCACGACCTGCGCGACGCGCCGGAGACGCGGGCGGCGATCGCCTCGCTGCTGGCCGTCGAGGCGACGCCCGGGCTGGCCCGCATCCCGGGCGCGCGGCCCGGGGCCTTCGTGCGCGGCCTCGAGATCGCGCTGACCTTCGATGCGCAGGGCTGGAGCGCGGGCGGGCTGTTCGGCATGGCGATGATCCTCGACCGCTTCCTCGCGTTGCAGGGCACGGTGAACGGCTTCGTGCGCACGCGGGTGGGCCTGCGCGGGCGGGCCGGGCTGGCGGCGTCCTTCCCGGCCCGCAGCGGCACGCGGACGCTGCTGTGAGCGGCACGCCGGACCCGCCGCGGCCGGAGGAGCCGGACCCCGACGCCACGATGGTGGCGCCGCGGCGTCCGGCCGCGCCGGACCAGGCGCCGCGCGCGGCCGAGCCGCCGGCCGCCGAAGCGCTGCCGCCGCCGGCCGCCGAAGCGCCGCCCGCCGCTCCGGCCGCGCCGCCCGCCCCTCCGGCCGCGCCGCCCGCCGCCCCGCCGGGCATCGCCCCGCCGCCCGCCCCGCCGCTCGCGCGGCTGGCGGCGGAGCCGGCGCGTTTCGATCTGGAACAGGCGGCCAGCCTGCTGGCGCCGGATGGCGACATGCTGCGGCTCGATTTCCGCACCCTGCCGCGGCTCGGCCTGCCGCATGGCGAGGTGGCGGCAGCCGACCGCGAGGCGGGGCGGATCACCGCCACCACCTTCGGCCTGATCGGGCCGGGCGGCGTGCTGCCGCGCCACTACACCGCGACCGTCGCGGCGGAGCTGCGGAAGCGCTCCGGCGCGCTGCACGCCTTCCTCGACCTGCTGGCGCGGCGCTTCACCGCCCGCTGGATCATGGCCGGGGCGAAATACCGCCCGACGCGCAACCCGCGGCCGGCGAGCCGCGCGCTCGCCGCCGCGGTCGGGCTGGATACGCCGCATCTCGCGGAGCGGCTGGCGTCGCCGCTGCCGGCGGTGCTCTACCACGCGGGCAATCTCGCCGCCCGCACCCGCAGCGCCGAGCGGCTGCGGGCGCTGCTGGAGGAGGAGGCGGGCTGCGCCGTCGAGATCGTCGAGTTCGACGGCGGCTGGCTGCGCGTGCCGGAGAGCGAGCGCACCCGGCTGCCGGGGCGCGCCGGGCCGCAGGGACAGGGACGGCTCGGCATGGACGCGATGGCGGGGGCCGCGGTCTATGACCCGCAGTCGCGCATCCGCATCCGCTTCGGCCCGCTTTCCGCCGCCCGCTTCGCCGAGTTCCTGCCCGGCCGCCCGCTGCACCGGCGGCTGGCGGAGCTGACGCGGCTGTTCCTCGGGCCGGAGATGCAGTTCGTGTTCAACCCGGTGCTGCGGGCCGCCGATGTGCCGGACGGCTCGCTCGGCGGGGCGGCGGGCGCGCGGCTCGGCTGGACCTCCTGGGTCGCGCCGGCGGCGCCGCGGCGCGCGGACGCGGCCGACGCCGTGCTCGCCCCCGTCGGCTGAGCGCATGACCGCCCCCCGATCCGCAAGGGAACCGACATGACCGACTGGTCGCGCGGCTATGTGGCCGACGAACCCTACACCGTCGCCTTCCAGCCGGCGCTCGCGCCGCCGCATCTCGACCTCGTCTGCCGGCTGATGGGGGTGGTGTGGGAGCCGCCGGCAGACATGGCGATGTGCGACCTCGGCTGCGGGCGCGGCTACACGGCGCTGGTGATGGCCGCGGCCGACCCGCGGCGCACGGTGATCGGGATAGACTACAACCCGGCGCACATCGCCGAGGCGCGCTCGATCGCCGCCGAGGCGGGGCTCACCAACGCGGTGTTCCTCGAGGCGGACCTCGCCGAGATGACCGACGCCGAGCTCGACCGCCTGCCGGCGTTCGACCTTGTGGTGTCGCACGGCGTCTGGACCTGGGTCGGCGACCCGGTGCGGGAGGGGATCCTGCGGTTCCTGTCGCGCAAGGTGAAGCCGGGCGGCGTCGTGCACATGGCCTACAACGCGCTGCCCGGCTTCGCGCAGGACATGGCGATGCAGCGCTTCGCCCGCGCCGCCGCCGCCCTGCAGCGCGGCGGCAGCATCGCGCGGGCGCGGGAGGCGCTCGGCCCCTTGCGCGCGCTCTACGAGGCGGAGGCGACGCATCTGCACAAGTCGAACCTCGCCAAGTTCCTGCTCGAGCCCGGGGAGCGGACGGTGGACCCGGCCTATGTCGCGCATGAGCTGCTGCCGGAGCACTGGCGGCCGGCGTTCTTCGAGGATTTCGCGGCGGACATGGCGCGCGCCCGGCTCGAGTTCGTGGGCTCGGCGACGCTGTTCGAGAACGTGCCCGAGCTCTGCATGACCGAGGCGCAGCGCCGGGTGTTCGAGGGCTTCCCGCCCGGCCCGGCGCAGGAGCTGGTGAAGGACATCTGCCTGACGCGCCCGTTCCGCCGCGATGTCTTCATGCGCGGGGTGCAGCGCGCCGAGCGGGCGGAGCTGTTGGACGGCGTCCTGGTCGGGCTGCAGGACCAGAGCGCGCAGCCGCCGAAGCTGGCCGTGCAGGTCGGCACCGCCGAGATGACGCCGGACATGGCCGGGCCGATCATGGCGGCGCTGGCCGAGGCGCCGCGGACGATCGGCCGGCTGCGCGAACTGCCGCCCGACCGCAAGCCGAACCACGCCGAACTCGCGGTGCTGCTGTGCGGCGGCGGAACCTGCCTGCCGATGGTCGAGCCGGCGCCGGGCGCGACGGCGGCGGCGATCCGCTTCCACAGGGCGGCGTCGCGGCGCTACCGCGGCATGGCTGGGGTCGGCCTCGGCATCGTGGCGCCTGCGGCCGGCGGCGGGATCGGCTGCGGCAGCGCCGAGCTGGTGATCGCCGCCGATGTCGGGGCGCATCCGGACGACACGCCGGAGCAGCGCGCGGCGCGGCTGTCGGTGGACAAGGCGCCCGAGGCGGTGGCGAAGGCGGCGGAGACGGTGCGCCAGGCGCTGGCCGACCGGCTGGCGGTGTGGCGGCGCTTCGCCGTGGTTCAGCCATGACCCCGTGCATGCTACGCTGCCGGCATGACCCTCGGAGGAGATACGCCATGGCACGACCGATCGCCCTTGCCGCGGGGCTCGCCCTCATGCTCGGGGCCGGGGCGGTCCCGGCACCCGCCGCCGCGCAGTCCGACCCGGCGGCCGAGGCGCTGATCGAGCGGCTTCGCCCCGGCGGGCAGACGCGTGGCATCCGGCTGCCCGGCGCGCAGGCCCCGGAGCAGCCGACCGCGCCTGCGGCCACCGCGCCCACGCTGACGCCGGCGACCCCGACGACGCCCATGGTCGGCACCCAGGCGCCGGCGGCGCAGCCGGTCGCGCCGCCGCCGATCGCGCGGCCCGCGCCGCCGCCGCGCGAGACGACGGCGCCGGCGGATGTGCCGGCGGTGTCGCTGACCGTCACCTTCGCCACCGGCTCGGCGCGGCTGACGCCACAGGCGGAGCAGACGCTGGACACGCTGGGCCGCGCGCTCGCCTCGCCCGCACTGGCGCCGTTCCGGTTCCGCATCGAGGGGCACACCGACACCGTCGGCTCCCGCGCGATGAACCAGGCGCTGTCCGAGCAACGGGCGGCGGCGGTGCGCGACTATCTGATCCGGCGCCACGGCATCTCTCCGGAGCGTCTGGTGGCGATCGGCCATGGCGAGGACCAGCTGCTGGTGCCGACGCCCGACGAGACGCCGGAGGCGCGCAACCGACGGGTCCAGGTGGTGAACATCGGCAACTGAAGCGGGCGCGGGGGAGGGCGGGGTGAGCGATACGGACAGCACCATCCGCATCCGCCCCGCCCCCGCGCGCAGCGGTGCGCGCCCGCTGTTGATCGGCGTGGCCGCCATCCTGGCCGCCGCGGCCGGTGGCGGCACGGCTTGGTGGCTGCTGCGCCCGGCGCCACCCGCGCCCGGCCTGGCGGTGCCGGCGGTGCCGCTGCCGATGCCCGAGACGCAGCGGCCGACCGAGGCGGTGCCGCCGCCGCCGTCGCTGCTGCCGACCGCCCTGCCACGGCCGCCCGGCCCGGCGCTGGAGGCCGCGACCCCGCGCCGCGGTTTCCGCGAGATCCTGGCGCAGCAGGTGGACCAGCCGATGCTGGTGCGGCTGGCCGAGAACCCGCGGGTGTTCGTGGCGGATTTCCCGACCCTGGCGGCCCAGGCGGCGGCGCTGAACCGGGTGGCGGCGCTGATCGAGAAGGCGCATGCCCCGCGCGACCGCGTGCTGACCGAGGCCGAGTTCGGGCGGCTGATCGCGGCGGGCGGGCAGGCCGCGGACGAGTATTACATGGGCCACAACTACCGCGGCGAGGACCTGGCGCGCTTCTTCGCGCTGTTGACGCGCCAGGGGCTTCCCCGCCGTCCCGAGGAGGCGCGCGTCGAGGCGTGGCTGGCCGAGATGCGGCGGCAGGTGCCGGACGGGGAGGTGGCGTTGATCACCATCCCGCGCGCAGGCGGGCCGGTGGACGCCGCGGCGCGCGAGGCGATCCTGCGCCACGAGATCGCGCACGGCTTCTACTTCGTGGACCCGCTGTTCGCCGGCTATGTCCGCCGCAGCTGGGCCGAGCGCTTCCCGCCCGCGGCGCGCGAGGCGTTCCGCCGCTTCCTCGCCGCCGAGGGCTATGACGTGACCATCGAGGACCTCGTGGTGAACGAATCCATGGCCTATCTGCTGTTCACGCCCGATCCGCGCTTCTTCTCGCCGGCGATGGTCGGGCTCGACGAGGATGCGGTGGAAGCCCTGCGCGCGCTGCTGCGGCCCGGCGTGCCGGAGGCGCTGCAGCCGCTGATGGTGCCGCCGCCGGCCGTGGTGCCGGCGGCGCGATAGGAACGCGCTTAGAGCGGTTTCCGCCAGAGTGGAAACCGCTCCAGGCGTTTTTCACGAGCATTTTCACGCACACTGCTGTTTCCAGCCGTGTGCGATCTGCTCTAGCC
>Ga0272446_1000067_pt1 | contig 126982 bp, 108 predicted proteins | sample YNPCB0061_FD_194587 | JGI IMG/M metagenome (GOLD analysis project Ga0272446, IMG submission 194587) | Hot spring microbial mat communities from Yellowstone National Park, WY, United States - YNP-CB-006-1 | ecosystem: Environmental > Aquatic > Thermal springs > Hot (42-90C) > Sediment | place...
GCCGCGGAAATTTACCATGAAACGACGCAGAATGAAGGGTATGTAGCGCCTGTAAATCCGCCTTCTAACACGGAAAGACTGGGGCTGGTGCTTTATACCGATTATGTACTTGCATTTGAAATTGCTGCGGCTCTTCTTTTGGTTGCAATAATATCTGCTGTGACACTAGCCCACAGAGGTGCAACTCGCTCTAAGCGCCAGGATATCGTAAAGCAGATCATGACAGATCCAAAAGATCGAGTAAAACTTATCAAAATGAAGCCAGAGAAATAACACCAGGAATATAAATGATACCAGTAAACCATTATCTGATATTGGCAGCGATTTTATTTGGCCTAGGCCTCGTAGGCATCATGTTAAATCGTAAGAATGTCATACTTTTGTTGGTGTGCATTGAATTGATGCTATTAGCAGTAAATACTAATTTTATTATTTTTTCTCACTTTTATGGTGGCGTCGCAGGGCAAGCATTCGTCTTCTTTATATTAACAGTCGCAGCTGCGGAAGCGGCTATAGGGTTGGCCATAGTGGTGTTGCTATTCCGTAATAGGGGCAATATCGATGTCGATAAGATGAATCAATTAAAAGGTTAACAACGTGAGCATACAACAACTATGTCTAATAATTGTACTGACACCTTTGTTTGGGTCAATAATTGCAGGCTTTTTTCGTAATCAAATAGGCCGTACTGGTGCTCATACAGTCACTATTGCTGGTGTCGGAATCTCGCTATTACTATCCATTTATGTTGCTGCGGTAATTTTTAGCGGTAACTCTCAACCTGTTAACGTCAATATTTATACATGGGCAAATGGCGGTGATTTATTCCCATATACATTTAATATAGGATTCCTAATTGATCCGCTTACAACGATTATGCTCGTAGTCGTTAGCTTTGTATCTTTTTTGGTGCACATCTACAGCATCGGCTATATGGCTGATGATGATGGTTATCAACGTTTCTTTAGTTACATCTCCCTATTTACGTTCATGATGCTGATGCTGGTAACTGCCAATAATTTTCTGCAATTATTCTTTGGCTGGGAAGGTGTAGGGTTGGTTTCTTACCTGCTGATCGGTTTCTGGTATCAAAAGGAGTCTGCTATTCAAGGGAGTCTGAAGGCATTTATTGTAAACCGCGTAGGGGATTTTGGTTTTATCCTAGGGATAGGAATGGTTTTAAGTTATACCGGAAGTTTGGATTATGATATTGTTTTTCGCAGTGCTAATAGCTTAGCTAGTCAATCGATTGAATTATTCAACGGTCATCCTTGGTCGGTAATCACTGTAACTTGCTTATTGCTCTTTGTTGGGGCAATGGGTAAATCTGCCCAGGTTCCACTTCATGTTTGGTTACCTGAGTCAATGGAAGGCCCTACGCCCATTTCTGCATTAATCCACGCAGCAACAATGGTGACTGCAGGCGTGTTTATGGTAGCTAGGATTTCTCCAATGGTCGAACTATCAACAGTAGCACTGAGTTTCATTATAGTCATCGGCGCCACGGGGGCCCTGTTTACTGGTATTTTAGCCATAGTAATGAATGATATTAAGCGGGTGGTTGCTTACTCAACCTTATCGCAACTTGGCTATATGATGGTGGCGATGGGTGCATCTGCTTTTAGTGCTGGTATTTTCCATTTGCTCACACATGCTTGTTTTAAAGCCTTGCTATTTTTAGCGGCGGGCTCAGTGATTATCGGCATGCATCATGAGCAAGATATGCGCAAAATGGGAGGTTTATGGCGTAAAATGCCAATCACCTACGTTACATTTGTCATTGGATGCCTGGCACTCTGCGCGATACCGCCATTCGCAGGATTTTATTCAAAGGACACAATCATTGAAGCAGCAAAATTATCAGAAATTCCAGGTTCCGGATATGCCTATTTTTGTGTCGCAATCGGTGCATTTGTAACGGCCGTTTATACATTTAGAGCACTATTTATGACTTTTCATGGTGAGCCACGCATGGATGAACATACCTTATCACACGTCCATGAATCCCCCTGGGTAGTTTGGGTTCCACTGGTCCTGTTAGCCATTCCCTCAGTAATCATCGGATATATTCTTTATATGCCGATGCTTTTTAATACGCCTTCAATTTTCGGTGAGTCATTATTTGTACTACCTCAGTACAATGTTCTGTCAGAGATTTCCCGTGAAGTAAGTTCACCAATGGAGTCCGCTGTACATGCCATCCTAACTCCAGTCTTTTGGCTCGTGATAGCTGGAATTTTTGTGGCATGGATTTGTTATATTGCCCTGCCTAGAATTCCAACTAAGTTAACTGAAACCTTTTCTTGGATTTACCGTGCCTTGATAAACAAGTATTGGTTTGATGCTTTTAATGATCATGTGATCGTTAGAGGTACTAAAGCGCTGGGCGGGCTTTTTTATCAGACAGGTGATCAAAGGCTTATCGATGGAATGGTCGTTAATGGCGCAGCCCGCACGATTAGATGGTTTGCACAAATAGGACGGAACATACAAAGTGGATACGTATACCATTATGCAACTTTTATGGTATTAGGTCTTTTTATTTTCCTATGCTGGTTGTTACTTGGCTGATTATAAGGTGAAGGTATGCATCATTTGCTCAATTTATTGATCTGGTTACCTATCATCGGGGGAGTATTCGTATTTCTTACCGGCGATGATAAGAATCCTAATGTATCGCGTTATTTATCGTTATTCACGGTTATTTTAACGTTAATCATGTGCATTCCATTGATTTCTGGATTTGATATTAATACTTACAGTATGCAATATATCGATGAAATATCCTGGATGCCAGCCTTGGGAATTACCTATAGCCTAGGCATTGATGGTTTATCCCTGCTCCTTATTGTGTTAAGTATTTTTACTAACCTTATCGTGATTCTTTCTACCTGGGATAGTATTCAAAATCGAGTTGGCCAATACATGGCCGCATTCCTTATTATGCAGGGTTTGCTAGTCGGAGTATTCTCCGCAACAGATGCAATTGTCTTTTATATATTCTGGGAAGCAACACTAATTCCTATGTACTTAATCATTGGTATTTGGGGATCATCAAACCGAGTATATGCCGCAATTAAATTTTTCCTTTATACTTTTTTAGGCTCTGTGCTTATGCTTGCCGCTTTCCTATACATGGGGTATCAGGCTGGAACTTTCAAAATTGAAACATTCTATGCGCTTAAACTTAGTATGACAGCGCAAACCTTGATATTAATCGGCTTTTTCTTCGGTTTCGCTGTAAAAATACCGATGTTTCCTGTGCACACATGGTTGCCGGATGCGCATACTGAAGCCCCAGCGGGTGGTTCAGTTGTACTAGCTGCAATTTTGTTGAAGCTAGGTGCTTACGGGTTTATTCGCTTCGCATTGCCAATCGTTCCCGATGCTTGTAGTAAATATGCAATGGTAATGATTGCTCTATCACTTATCGCTGTCGTTTATATAGGTCTCGTTGCAATTATACAGAAGGATATGAAACGATTAATCGCCTATTCGTCAATTTCGCATATGGGTTTTGTCACATTGGGTTGCTTTGCAATCTTCAATATTGCACATCAGTCGAGTTTGAATAATGCTGGACTTATCCTCGAAGGGGCAATTGTGATTATTATTTCTCACGCGTTTGTTTCAAGCGGCCTTTTTGCTGGTGTAGGTTATATTTATGATCGAATGCACACGCGACAAATCAAAGATTTGGGTGGACTTGTTAACACAATGCCAATTTTCGCGTCCTTTTTCATGCTTTTTGCCATGGCAAATGCCGGATTGCCAGGAACTTCAGGTTTTGTTGGTGAATTTATGGTGATTTTAGGCAGCATCAAATCCAATTTCTGGATTGGCTTTTGGGCAGCAACCACATTAATCACAGGTGCCACATACACTTTATGGATGTATAAACGAGTAATTTTTGGTCCTATAGCTAATGAAAAAGTTGCAAAGTTAAAGGATCTTTCTGGTTTTGAAATAAGTGCCTATGCATTATTAGCGTTAATGGTTATAGCATTAGGTGTCTATCCTAAGCCAATGCTGGATTATGTGCATCAATCAGTGAGCCATACACTAGCACAGGCTGGCAAAACAAAGCTGTAATTTTTTTGCTAAATCAAGTCCCCCGTTTCGGATTTTGTGTAAGCGGCTAATTTGGGCTGTTTCCAGTAGGGGAATTGGACGACTCTGTAAAATTAACTCCAGTCTAAAAGTTCAATCCTTTTAGACTGTTAGCCAATAAGGTTAAACAAACATGATGACAGCATTACTTGAAAACGTGCATATTGCTTTACCTGAGATAGTGGTATTGGTCACAGCTTGCCTTGCTTTGCTCGTTGATCTTTTTTTTCGCCATCGATACCCATCGCTTACATTGATATGCGCTTCGATCGGTTTAGCTTTGGCGACCTTCATTAGTATATTGTTTGTGGGCAACTTTAAAATCATAACACTTGGCGGTCAATTTATAAGCGATGATCTTGCTCAATTAATGAAAATATTTATTTATATTTCAGTTTTTCTAAGCTTTTTCTATTCAAGGTATTATATTACAGAGCGACAAATGCCTTCCGGTGATTTTTATGTACTCGGATTATTTTCAGCTCTCGGCATGATGATCCTCGTGTCAGCACATTCTTTATTAACGATCTATTTAGGGCTCGAACTATTGTCCCTTCCTCTTTATGCAATGACCGCTATTCGCCGCACAAACAGCGAAGCAACAGAGGCTGCTCTTAAGTACTTTGTCATGGGGGCTATTGCCTCTGGTATGTTGCTGTATGGAATGTCCTTAATTTATGGGGCAACAGGCAAATTAGAACTTACGGAAATCGCCAATGTCATTGCCAGTAACTGGGCTCAACAACAAAGTTCGTTATTATCTTTCGCACTCGTATTTATAATCGCCGGAGTCGGTTTTAAGCTAGCGTCAGTTCCCTTTCATATGTGGGCACCTGATGTATATCAAGGCGCGCCAACATCAGCGACCTTGTTCATTAGTACTGCACCAAAAATTGCAGCGGTGGGTATGACCATGCGGCTATTAGTTTTAGGTTTGGGATTACCGGATTTGGCTGCCCAATGGCAACAGTTGCTGCTTGTGATGGCCCTTTTATCTACAGGATTAGGTAATTTATTTGCCATCGTACAAAATAATATAAAACGACTCTTAGCCTATTCAGCGATATCGCATCTCGGTTACGCTTTGTTTGGTATTTTATCCGCAAGCGCTGAAGGATACGCATCAGCTTTATACTACGTACTGATTTACTCGATCATGACAGCCGCAGCCTTTGGACTAATAATTTTAATGTCTAATAAAGGCTTAGAGATTGAGAATGTTGATGATTTGAAAGGACTGAATAAAAGAAATCCATGGCTTGCATTTATGATGTTAATTGTCATGTTCTCAATGGCTGGTGTGCCACCCACTGTTGGATTCTTTGTTAAGCTGCTTGTCTTAAAAGCCTTAGTCGATGTCAATTTAACTTGGGTAGCGGTACTTGGACTTTGTTTTGCTGTGATGGGTGCATATTATTATTTACGGATCGTTAAAGTCATGTACTTTGATGAGGCCACAGATAACACCCCTGTTAAGCTGTCTGTCGCAATGAATCTTGTTTTCTCTGTTAACTGCCTCGCTTTGCTATACTTTGGTATATTCCCTTCAGGTTTAATTACTGTGTGCATGAATGCGTTCTCTGGAGGATAGGGGTTTGACATCAGAGTTTAGGTTTCATAGGTAATTAGCTGAAAGGTGAATTGCCGCGGCCTTAGAATTTGGCTTTCAGGAGCCATACCAGATGCAGAAAAAGTACAACGCAGCTGTGGCCTTATAAGAGAGACAAACTTTCTCTCTATCTTTGCGCTCATTTTTATGCTGTTATTGAGCGAAACGCTACCCCATCTTGTAACTAAAAGTGAACTGATCAGAGTTAGTGGCTGATTAATTTGTGGTATTCTATAAAAAACTTGATAAATTAAGGAAGGGTGAGTATACTTGCCTTCAACTGATGCGGGGTGGAGCAGCCTGGTAGCTCGTCGGGCTCATAACCCGAAGGTCGTAGGTTCAAATCCTGCCCCCGCTACCAAGTTATTGAAAACCCCATTATTGGGGTTTTTTATTATGCTTAATTCAGTGGTTTTGGGTGCTACATGTTGATGTTTAGTCCCAGCGTTGAATTTAGTCAGACAGTCGATAGGGGAATCAATTAACACGTTACCAGGTTCAAGAGAAGACTCGTTAAAACAATCGGTTCTAAATAGTATTGAGTGTAACCTGGCTTGAGGATCCATATTCCTGTGCAGAAATATTTTTGTTTAGTCAAAAAATAGATTTCATGCGGATGCCGCTGCAAGGAGAAATGCGAAAAAACAGAGTGTGGAACACGAATGTACACGTCGGTAAATGAGATGAGTCACCCCGTGCCGCAGACGCAATTCTTCTCAGCAGTAGAGCTTCTATGGAAGGAAGATCCAAGCAACGCAGCTTATTCATGAATAATGAGTGAATGGTTCTGATAAAAACAAAAATTGGCCTTCTAAGCATGTGGGTAAGAGAATAGGGGCAATGAGTAGCATATGATACGAAATGAAATTGAAGCAATGCTAAAGCCGCTTATTAATGATCTCGGATACGAATTATGGGGATGCGAATACATACCGCAAAAAAAACACTCTCTATTACGAGTATACATTGACAAAGAAGATGGTATTGGCATTGACGACTGTGAACGAGTAAGTAAACAAATAAGCGCTTTCCTGGATGTTGAAGACCCGATTTCGGGAAACTACAGTTTGGAGATTTCTTCCCCAGGTATACCTCGCCCGCTATTTTATAAAGAGCAATATGGGCGGTATTTAGGACAAGACATTCAGGTAAAACTATTCAAGCCAATCAATGGCAGTCGTAAACTAACAGGCACTATTGTAAATGTAGATGAAGAGGTATTGATGCTAAAAGTGGGAGAAGAGCAGCTAGAGATACCATTTTCCCACATAGTAAAAGCAAACTTGATAGGTGAGTGAGAGACGAACAATGAGCAAAGAATTGTTATTAGTTGCTGAGGCATTATCAAACGAAAAAGGGGTCACTAAAGAAGTTGTTCTGCAAGCAATCCAATCGGCCCTTGAATCTGCTACTCGCAAACTCACTGATAAAGATATTGGTGTTAGAGTTAAGCTTAATCCACGGACCGGCGATTATGAAACCTTTAGGTACTGGGATGTAGTAACAGAAGATGAACTTAAATACCCAGAAAGGGAATTGACTTTAGAACAGGCAAGAGAGCGTGTACCAGGGATCGGGGTTGGTGAGCGTATTGAAGAGCCAATGCCTTCTATCGAATTTGGTAGAATTGCTGCTCAAACCGCGCGACAGGTCATTATGCAAAAGGTTCGTGAAGCTGAAAGACAACAGATTGTTGACCAATTTAGAAGTAAATTAGGCCAGCTTGTTTATGGCACGGTTAAAAAAGTTACTCGAGATAACATTATCATTGACTTAGGTGGAAAAGCAGAAGCGTTCATGCCGCGCAACGAAATGCTACCTAATGAAATGTTTAGGCCGAATGATAGGGTTCGTGCATATTTATATGAAATTACTCCACAAGCCCGTGGACCACAGCTGTTTGTGAGCCGTATTCGTAATGAAATGCTGGTAGAACTATTTCGTATAGAAGTTCCAGAAATCGGTGAGAATGTGATTGAGGTCAAAGCGGCTGCGCGTGAGCCAGGGAATCGTGCTAAAATTGCAGTTAAGACTAATGACGGGCGTATCGATCCTGTAGGGGCCTGTGTTGGAATGCGCGGAGCTCGGGTACAGGCGGTTTCCAGTGAGCTAGGCGGCGAGCGAGTTGATATTATCCTTTGGGATGATAATCCTGCTCAGCTAGTAATTAATGCAATGGCTCCAGCCGAAATTTCATCAATCGTGGTGGATGAAGATAGCCATACGATGGATTTGGCCGTACAAAAGGATCAATTATCACAGGCTATTGGCCGTAACGGTCAAAATGTAAGGTTAGCAAGCCAGCTTACAGGGTGGACACTAAACGTGATGACTGTTGAAGAATTCAACAGCAAAACTCAAGAAGAATCTAATAAAATCGTTAATTTATTCACTTCTGCTCTAGAAATTGATGAAGAAATAGCCAATCTTTTAGTTGCTCATGGATTCTCTTCCCTTGAAGAAATTGCCTATGTCCCGAAAGAAGAATTAATGGCCATCGAAGAATTCGATGAAGAGATTGTCGAAGAGTTACGAAATCGAGCTAATGATACTCTTTTGACTCAAGCGCTAACATCTGGACAAGGTTTAGCTGGTCCTTCAGATTCCCTTCTAACAATGGAAGGAATGACAGAAGAATTAGCCGAGAGTTTAGCAGCTAAAGGAATAACCACGATGGAAGAATTGGCTGAGCACTCTGTCGATGAATTGCTTGATATTCGAGGAATGACTGAAGAGAAAGCGGGTGAATTAATCATGAAAGCCCGTGCTCCTTGGTTTGAATAGTATAATTAACTAAGATCATTGAGGCACCGATCAGCCTTACTTTTCTTGCGCTGAATCCAGCGTATGATTTATTTGAATTGAGCAATTCAATGTTTTCGAATTGCTGAAAGGGGGTTAAATTTATGGCGGATGTGACGGTTAAACAATTGGCGCAGGTCGTTGGTATCCCTGTTGAGCGCCTATTGACCCAGTTACAGGAAGCAGGATTATCATTTACCAGTGATAGCCAAACGGTCAATGAAGAGCAGAAGCGAATCCTGCTAACTCATTTAAAGAGTGGCGCTAACCGAGAGTTACGCACGACTCCAGAGCGCATTACACTTAAGCGTAAAAGTTTGACGCAGGTCAAAATTGGCCACGATGTCCATAGTGGAAAAACAGTTAACATCGAGGTTCGTAAAAAACGTACTTACGTTAAGCGCAGTGCACTCATCGATCAACAAGCGGAGCACGAAGCAGAGCAAGAAGAAGAACAGGTATTAGCTGTTGAACCTACGAGCGTTGAAGCTGAAACTATTCAAGAACCAGCCCACGAAGCGAACATTTCCTCAGAGTCGGAACCTCCGACACAAGAAAATATGCCTGAGCCTATTGAACAAGCTGCTGAAGAGCAAGTAGAAGAGAGCTCAATTGAGAGCGCGGAACCTGAAATTGCTACTGACATCATGGATCTTGAGCTTGGTGCAATTGAAGAGCCTATAGCACATATTCCAGTAGAAAAGATTGAAAAAAGTTCCCGGAAAAAGCATATGGAAAAGGCTGACGTGGACTCAGATATGGAATATCGAAAAGGGAAGAAAAAGAGCAAATACCAAGTGCCTGAGCGTGATGAGGATGAGCATGGCTTGCAAATTCGCCATAAACGTAGTAAGGCAAAAAAGCGAAAGGTAAATGAAAAATCAGAAAAATACCGTGAGGCAGAAGAGGCTTTGACGCATGGTTTTGCGATGCCCACAGCTCCTGTAGTTAGAGATGTCCTTATACCCGAAACCATTACTGTTGCTGAATTGGCCAAGCGTATGTCCGTCAAGGTTGCAGAGGTCATTAAAGTAATGATGGGACTTGGAGCGATGGCTACCATCAACCAGGTGATTGATCAAGATACTGCAATCATTGTGGTTGAAGAAATGGGACATAGGCCACGGCCAATTAAAGAAGATGCAATCGAAGAAAATCTTGATGATGTTCTAAGCAAAGGTAGCCATGTGGAATCACGTGCTCCCGTTGTGACTATTATGGGCCATGTAGACCATGGTAAAACGTCATTGCTTGACTACATTCGTAGAACTAAGGTTGCTGCAGGCGAAGCAGGTGGAATTACTCAGCATATCGGTGCGTATCACGTTGTGACACCGAAGGGCAAGATTACCTTTCTCGATACGCCCGGTCACGCCGCTTTTACTGCAATGCGTGCACGCGGTGCGCAAGCCACTGACATTGTAATTTTGATTGTGGCAGCGGATGATGGGGTTAAGCCGCAAACAATCGAGGCAGTTCAGCATGCGAAAGCAGCCAATGTGCCTATTATTGTTGCTATTAACAAAATGGATAAGCCGGATGCGGATCCTGACCGGGTTATGAATGAGCTATCGGGTTACGATGTGATTCCAGAGGCATGGGGCGGTGACACCATGTTTATCAAAATTTCCGCGAAATCTGGAACAGGTATTGATGAGCTCCTCGATGGCGTGCTGCTACAGGCTGAAGTTTTGGAGTTAAAAGCCAATACTGATGGTGCTGCCAAAGGAGTGGTCATTGAATCACGGCTCGATAAAGGTCGTGGGCCCGTGGCAACAATTTTGGTCCAGAGTGGAACCCTTCACAAAGGTGATATTTTACTTGCTGGATTACAATACGGGCGTGTTCGTGCATTAGTAAGTGACAATGGCACTCATGTCGATAGTGCTGGCCCTTCTATTCCGGTTGAGGTGCTCGGTCTTTCTGCCATTCCTCATGCAGGTGATGAAGCAGTTGTTGTTCCCGATGAGAAACGTGCACGTGAAGTAGCTCTATTCAGACAAGGCAAATACAGAGACGTAAAACTGGCAAGACGCCAAAAAACCACTCTCGAAGGTATTTTTGAGACCATGGCAACTGCAGAGGCTAAGGTACTTAATGTCATCTTGAAAGCCGATGTACAAGGTTCTGTCGAGGCTATTGCTGATGCATTAGTTAAGCTATCAACGGATGAAGTCAAGGTCGAAATCATCGCCAGCGGAGTGGGAGGTATCACCGAATCTGATGTTCATTTGGCTATTGCTTCCAATGCATTGCTAATTGGATTTAACGTTCGTGCTGACGGTGGAGCTAAGCGCTTAGCTGAACAAGAAGGCGTATCCTTACATTATTACAGCGTGATTTATGATATTGTGGATCAAGTTAAGGGGGCTCTCTCTGGTATGCTCGCACCACAGTTTAAAGAAGAAATTGTCGGTATTGCTGAAGTGCGAGATGTGTTCCGTTCACCGAAATTGGGCGCTATTGCCGGTTGCATGGTTGTAGAAGGAACAGTGAAGCGGAATAATCCGATCCGTGTGCTTAGAAATAACGTTGTTATCTATGAGGGCACATTGGAATCACTAAGACGATTCAAAGATGATGTCATTGAGGTACGTCAAGGTCTTGAATGCGGTATTGGGGTGAAGAACTATAATGATGTTAAGGCTGGCGATTTAATTGAAGTGTTTGAGACTATTGAAATTAAGCGGGATTTATGAGTAACGAGTTTAAGCGAATAGATCGCGTTGCAGAAATGATGCAACGCAAGCTGTCGCAAATTATTCAGCAAGAAATCAAAGATCCGCGCCTACCTGCTTTTATCACTATTTCATCAGTAAAGGTAACCGCGGATTTAGGGCACGCAAAAGTTTATTTTACCGCATTAAATGCGGATAAAGAGAAAACCGCGTCCATTTTGAATTCGGCAGCAAGTTATCTACGCACAGCGTTAGCGCGAAGCGTGAAATTGCGCACGGTGCCACAGCTTCATTTTGTTTATGATGAATCCATTGAGTACGGCAGACGGCTAAGCCGATTAATTGACGATTTAAACTCTCCTGACAACAAAGATGACCAAAGTTGAGTGTAATAGAGTAATCAATGGTATTTTATTGGTAAATAAACCCCAGGGATTGTCCTCCAACGCGGTTTTACAACAAGTCAGGCGCTTGTATAGGGCAAAAAAGGCAGGGCATACTGGAAGTTTGGATCCCCTAGCGACAGGCATGTTGCCGATTTGTTTTGGCGAGGCAACGAAATTTTGCCAATACCTTTTGGATGCAGATAAATGCTATGAAGCTACTGGGGTTCTCGGAGTTAAAACCAACACCGGGGACGTGTTAGGTGAAGTTATTAAAACAACACCGCCCTTTACATTAAATGAGTCAGATTTACTGATTGCTTTGAAACAATTTAAAGGCACAATTAAACAAGTTCCTTCCATGTTTTCTGCTCTAAAACATAAAGGAACCCCCCTTTACAAATATGCAAGAGAGGGGATCACCATTGAGCGTCCAGCGAGGGAAATTACCGTCCATGAATTGGAGTTAATTGCTTTTAGCGGGAATCAATTTGAAATCAAGGTTTCTTGCTCAAAGGGAACTTATATTCGTAATTTAGTCGAAGATATTGGCGACTTATTGGGTGTCGGAGCCCATGTGACTAAGCTTCACCGTTTGAGCACAGCAGGTTTTGGCAATGCAAAAATGTATACTTTAGACGAACTACAACAAAAATCACCAGAGGAATTAGTTGATTGTTTGTTACCAATGGAGCGAGCGGTGAGTTATTTACCTCGATTAGATTTAGGTAATGATGAAATATCCGCATTGCGCCAAGGAAAAGCTTTAGATTGGATAGGGAAAAATGAAGCAAGTGGCTGTGTTCGTCTTTATAATAACAACTGTTTCATTGGCTTAGGTGAATTAAACGCAGGCAATTTAAGCGTTAAACGCCTGCTAGCATTCTGATTTATGGGACTATCAAACGATCAAGGGATTAGACATCTTTGATCCTACGGGCTACGAGTTTGAGTTAATGGTTTGTCTATGACGGGCCTAATACGGGCATCCCTTAGTAGGATTGGGCACTTACGTAAAATATTGCACAAATTATTAACTAACACTTGTGTCTGTGTTCTTGCCTTGGTAGAATGCTCCCCTTTGAAAGAACATACATAGCTTATCTCCAGGAGTGAATATGTCGCTAACTAGCGTACAAAAAGCAGAAATAATTAATGAATACAAGCGAGCTGAAAATGATACGGGTTCGCCTGAGGTACAAGTCTCATTGATGACAGGTCGCATAAAGTATTTAACAGAACATTTTAAAGACAATAAAAAAGATTTTCATTCACGAAGAGGCTTGCAAAAACTCGTAAACAAGCGCCGCAAGCTGCTTAAGTATTTGAAAAAGAATGATCAAGCGCGTTATCAAACGCTGATCCAAAACCTGGGTTTGCGAGACTCCTATTGATTTCAAGAATATGTGCAATAGGATTAACTTGCTCAGTTTTCTAATTTCGTGAAAGGCGCAGATCTGCGCCTTTTTTTGTTATTACTACCCTAATTGCCGCGTACGAATTGACGCGAGGAAGCGGAAGCTGTGAGATTAGAGTTTTTTTGATAATTCCAAAGGTTATACCACTGAAATTATCAAAAAAACTTTAAGATGCACTTCAGCTCCTTAGCAAGATTGTCCTGCGATTTAGGGATTCAATTTAAAGAGGTGACTTACGTGGCTAAAATCACTAAAGAAATACGATTCGGCGAACACACCCTTGTGCTCGAAACTGGCGAAATAGCAAGACAAGCAGATGGTGCTGTTTTTGTGAGTATGGCAGGTACACAAGTACTAGTTACTGTTGTTGCCAAGAAGGAAGGTGCTGAGAGCAATGACTTCTTCCCTCTGACAGTGAATTATCAGGAAAAATCATATGCAGCAGGTAAAATTCCTGGAGGATTCAACAAGCGGGAAGGGCGTCCAAGCGAACAGGAAACTTTAATTTCCCGTTTAATGGACAGACCATTGAGACCGCTATTTCCCGACGGCTTTCATAATGAAGTGCAAATTATTGCGACTGTCATGTCATTAAACCCAGAAGTGCAACCTGATATTCTGTCTATGATTGGTGCCTCTGCCGCGTTAGCCATTTCAGGAGTTCCTTTCCATGGTCCTATTGGAGCTGTACGGGTTGGCTACAAAGACGGAATCTATCTGTTGAACCCTGGCTTTAAAGCAATGGTTGATTCTGAGCTTGACTTAGTTGTTGCCGGTACCGAAGATGCGATTCTCATGGTTGAATCAGAAGCCCGTGAATTAAGCGAAGAAATTATGCTTGGGGCGGTTTTGTATGGCCATGAAATGATGAAAGGTGTTATTAAAACGATTAACCAGCTGGCAGCAGAAGCTGGTAAAACACCTTGGGATTGGACGCCTCCACCGATTGACACAGCACTCACAGCTCGCGTGATGGAGTTGGCGACTGATAAAGTTACCGAAGCTTATTTGATAAAAGATAAAACACAACGCTATCAAAGGCTTGGCGAAATTAGGCAGCAAACTGTTGATACACTAATTGCCGAGCGTGAAGAACTTAAAGAGGATCAAATTGCTGAAGTCCTTAGCTCTCTGGAAAAATCAATAGTGCGTAACCGCATTCTTGATGGCGAACCACGGATCGATGGACGTGATCAAAAAACAGTCCGTCCAATTGCAATTCGGACAAAATTCTTGGAAAGAACTCATGGGTCGGCATTGTTCACACGCGGCGAAACACAGGCTATTGTGGCCGCAACCTTAGGCAACGAGCGTGATGCGCAACTATTAGACAGCCTTACCGGGGAATCTAAAGATCGATTTATGTTGCATTACAACTTCCCACCTTTCTCAGTTGGTGAGATTGGTATGGTAGGTAGCCCGAAACGACGGGAAATTGGCCATGGCCGTTTAGCCAAACGCAGCTTAATGGCAGTATTGCCTTCAGCAAGCGAGTTCCCTTACGTCCTCCGAGTTGTATCAGAAATTACTGAGTCTAATGGCTCAAGTTCAATGGCTACAGTTTGCGGAACGAGCTTAGCACTAATGGACGCAGGTGTCCCTCTTAAAGCGCCAGTTGCTGGTGTGGCGATGGGGTTGATTAAAGAGGGGGATCGGTTTGCTGTTTTGACTGATATACTTGGTGACGAAGATCATTTAGGTGACATGGATTTTAAAGTAGCAGGCACTGAAAAAGGGGTCACAGCCTTGCAAATGGATATTAAAATCAAAGGAATCACCAAAGAAATTATGGAGCAGGCACTGGATCAAGCTCTAGCAGGTCGAACCCATATTCTGGGAGTAATGAACAGTGCTCTGTCCGAACATCGCGAGGAATTATCTAAGCATGCCCCCCGAATTGCTACAATGAAGGTTGCTGAGGACAAGATTCGAACCATCATTGGCAAAGGCGGCTCTACAATTAAAGGGCTAATTGAAAGTACCGGTGTTGCCATTGACATTGATGACAGTGGTGTAGTGCAATTATTTTCTCCCGATGCAGAAGCTTTGGAAGAGGCGCAGCGACAAATTAAAGCATTAATTGCAGAAATTGAGGTTGGGCAAACTTATAAAGGCAAGGTAAGTAAAATTGTGGACTTTGGCGCCTTTATAAACTTGCTACCGGGCAAAGACGGCCTTTTGCATATCTCACAAATTTGTTCTGATCGCTCTCAAAAAGTTGAAGCAGTGCTGAGCGAAGGTCAAGAGATTGAAGTATATGTCGCTGGTATCGATAAGCAAGGAAGAGTAAAACTGGAATGGAAGGATAAACCGCAAGCGGCTCAAGTGGAAACGCCAGTTGTCCAAGAGGAAGTTGAGAGTTCAGCAGAACTTGATGCAAATTCAGAGGATGCGCAACCTCAATCTACTTCAGAAGAGTAATTTCATCTCATCCTAATAATGCTGAGTAGCGAGTTAGCTGATTGTAGGTGCAGCCTAACCTGAGGAAATCAAAGATTGAATCCTGGGTTACGGCTGCGCTATATCCAAGCAACCCTAACTGGTGAGACGAAAATGCATTATTTAGATTGTGTTCATGCAATCCTTTGTTAATGATGCTTGCGGAATTTAAATGTTCCGATGGCTTACAAGTTAAGGATGATTAATTTGATAGCCACCGAATTAGTAGAAACGGTCAGATTTCGTCTGTCATGAGTTGCTGCATGACATCTTCCTGAGGAGCCCAATCCTGGCCTCGCTCAGCAGCAATTGCGGCATTGATGGCATTAATGTCTTTCATATCCAAGGGTTTTTCATTTTGATCGGTAAAAACTACCTTTGGTTTGCTTAAAGGAGCAGAGGAGCCATATGGTTTATCGAACAAAACTGGAGAAACGGTCGGGCCAGGAAACGCCTGATTTCCAGTGCCGGCCGTTGTACATCCAATCAAAACAAAAGATAGTGCAGCAATGCTTAACTTTTGCATTTGCAACCTCCTTGTAAAGATAAATTCTCAAATTGAAATGAGGTGATTTATTATCAGTATAGAAAACAATGAGATAAATTGATCAAAATGGATTTAAATTAATTTAACTATATGTGAGTTCGTTTGATGGGCTAGGAAGAAGCATCCTGCTTCCTCACTAATTTTAACTTTTAGAAATTAAGCGCAAAAACTCAGATCGACTGGCTGAATTGTCTCGCATTTCACCGAGCATGACAGAAGTGGTCATCACTGAATTTTGTTTTTCAATACCACGCATCATCATGCAAAGATGCTTTGCTTCAATGACTACCGCTACGCCACGGGCATTAGTAATCGATGAAATGCAATCAGCTATTTCTATGGTTAATCGCTCTTGAATTTGCAAGCGACGTGCAAAATAGTCGACAATTCGTGCTACTTTAGACAAGCCTAAAACTTTGCCATTCGGCATATAGCCGACATGGCACTTACCTAAAAAAGGGAGCAAATGATGTTCACACATGGAATACATTTCAATCTCTTTGACAATGACCATTTCGCTCATATCGGAGTCAAACAAGGCATCATTTATTATTTCATCAAGATTTTCGTGATAGCCCTTTGTAAGATAGCGAAACGCATTCGCTGCGCGATCAGGAGTGCCTCTTAGGCCTTCCCGTTCAACATCTTCACCAATTGCTTCTAGAATTTGTTTGTATAGTTCTTGCATGTCTCTTGTCCTAACCAGGGGGCCATGTCATTTGACGTCCACCTAATACATGTAAATGAATGTGGTAAACTTCCTGCCCGCCACCGGAATTAATGTTAAAAACCAGACGATACCCATTCTCACTGATCTGTTCGGCTTTAGCCATTTTTTTGCCAGTGAGGATCATTCGCCCTAAAAGTTGTTCATCCTTACTGTCTGTATCATTAATTGTAGCAATATGTTGCTTAGGGAGTACCAATAAATGGGTTGGCGCTTGTGGTCTTATATCTCGAATCACGATTATTTCTGGATCCTCAAATACCACGGTAGCTGGAATTTCCCCTGAAACAATTTTGCAAAATAAGCAGCTCATGATCGTCCTGAAGGTTTTTAGCTAAACTGGCGATTATACCCTGACAAAAGAGTTGACAACAGACCTTATTTGAAATTCAAAGCCCAACAATAAAAAATAGGTTAGATTTTGCCTTTTATTCTCATTTTGCGCATAATAGCGAGTCTTTTTAAACTGAGAGATATAACAATGGGCTTAATGGAGATTAAAAGCGGTCGTAATGTTCCAAACGAAGTTAATGTTATCATTGAAATCCCCATGAATGGGGCGCCGGTAAAGTACGAAGTTGATAAAGAAACTGGAGCGTTATTTGTTGATCGGTTCATGTCAACAGCAATGTTTTATCCTGCAAACTACGGCTACATTCCCCATACCCTATCGGAGGATGGAGATCCAGTTGATGTTTTGGTTATTACTCCAGTCCCTATGATCAGTGGGGGTGTAATTCCTTGCCGTCCGGTTGGCATGCTTAAGATGACTGATGAGGCTGGTGTTGATGCAAAATTATTGGCTGTTCCCACGAGCAAGTTGACTAAAATGTTTGACTCAGTTAAGACTTATCAAGATTTACCTCGCCATTTGCTGCTGACAATCGAACATTTCTTCCAACATTATAAAGACTTAGAAGAAGGAAAATGGGTAAAATTAAACGGCTGGGAAGGTCCAGAAGCGGCTCATCAGGAAATCATATCGAGCGTCGAGCGGTATAATAAACAGGATAATGCTTAATCAAAATGCCTTAGTGAATAAGATGGGGTTGTAGCTACACGCTTTCAAACCCCATCCAGCTTATCCTAATACACCTATTTTACTATTGCTTCCTTGTTTTGATCGAAGAATCACGATCTTCTTGCAGTATACGTTCAAGTTCGCCCGCCGATTGTCGGGAAAAACTGATAAGCTCATGTTCTTTTTCAAAAAAATCGAACGATTTAACTAAAGCTAATTCATCATGTTGTTTAAAAGCATTTGCTTTTCTGCGCATGGTTTCGGGATTATGTCCTAAAAATTTCATGACCTCTTGCGCCATTGCCAATGATGAATCGAACGTTTCGCGTTTAAAATAATCAACCCCTGCTTTATGCAGCTCATAAGCATGACGCCTGTTGCGCGCACGAGAATAGATAGTGAGATGAGGAAATTCTTCCTTCGCGAGCTTTACTATCTCTAAACTGGTGTCTGCGTCGTCCACGGCGACAATAAGCAGTTTGGCTTTATCCGCGCCAGCATTTTTAAGCAAATCTAAACGTGAGGCATCACCAAAATACCCTTTATAGCCAAATTTGCGCAATAATTCGATTTGCTCTGGGTCATTTTCTAAGATGGTTAATTTAATTCCTTGGGCAGTAAGAAAGCGGCCAATGATCTGACCAAAACGGCCGTAACCTGCAAGAATAACTGAATTTTGCTCATTGATTGAATCATATCGAGGAGGCAAACTGCTCATAAATCGCGGAATGATAAAGCGAGTGTAAATTAATAGCAGAACAGGAGTCGCAGCCATGGATAAGGCAATTGTCAGAATAAAAAAATTCGCAGTCTCCTCGCTGATTACTCTGGAAGTATGAGCAAATTGGAATAAAACAAAAGCGAACTCGCTTCCCTGGGAGAGAGAAAGGGCGATGCCTATTGTTTGTAGCCGGGTTAATCTAAAAAAACGGCCCAGCAATAAAAGGACTATTGCTTTAATTGAAATCAGGAAGAAGACAATGCTTAATAGGTAACTTGGGTTTTGGGCGAGAATGCTAAAGTCCATTCTCATGCCAACGGAGATAAAAAACAATCCGAGCAATAACCCTTTAAAAGGTTCAATATCAGTTTCTAAAGTGCGCTTGTATTCTGAATTGGCAAGCACTACCCCGGCAATAAACGCACCGAGTCCAGGTGAAATGCTGATGGCTTCCATGAGCAAGGTGATGCCGACAATGAGAGCCAAAGATGTCGCGGTAAATACTTCGCGTAAATTGGTTTGGGCAATCATGTAGAAAAAATAATGGGATAAATAATGGCCTACTATAATCACAGTGCCAATGACACCAGCAATAATTCCTGCCTGAATCCAGCTTGGGAGGGCATCAAGCAAGCCGCTTTGGTGTACCGGAGTAATTCCTTTGGCTACCAGTAAGGGCATAATGATGAGAATGGGAATCACCGCAATGTCTTGAAATAATAGCACCGCAAAGGCGGTTTCGCCTGTTGTCGTGCGCATTAAATTTTTTTCTTGCAGCATCTGTAAAACGAGGGCAGTTGAGGATAAAGATAAGGCCATGCTGATTGCTATACTCACGCGCCAATCATAACCTAAAAGGATGCCAAAAATTGTGAGAATTGCTGTGGTGAAAAGGACTTGCAGGCTTCCTAAGCCGACTATCGCTTTGCGCAATCGCCATAATGTTTCTGGTTCAAGTTCTAGGCCAATGAGAAAGAGCATCATGATGACACCGAATTCAGCAAAACTCATGATTTGCTCAGCATTGCCAATCAATTTAAAGCCAAACGGTCCGATGAGTATCCCAACGATGAGGTAGCCCAAGACCGAGCCAAGTTTGAAACGACTGGCAATAGGTACAATAATGCAAGCGGCGGCAAGAAAGATGAAGACATGAAAGAGAAGATTATTCATTGAATATACGTTGCCATAGTGATGAGTGAAATTTATTTGGCACCACTTTTAATGCCTGTTTAAGGCTTGAATCTTAATTATTATCATTGTCGAAACAAACTATATCCAAATGCGGTAAGAGTCAATTGCCGCTTAAATTGGGCGGTAATGTACTCATAAAAAGTAAAAAAAAAAAGCAAATAAAGACGCACAAAAATGATTAAAATTATTGCAAAAATAGCAAATAATAAATAGTTAGGTTTTTTTGTAGCTTTTGAGGTAAAATATGCCCTCCTGATTTAATTGTTCTAGATTGCAAGGAAAACAAAATGGCCCATTTATCGAGAAAAGATTTTGCTAAAATGATTGAGCTGGCAAAAGAAGGTTATCGCGCTGGTAAGAAAGTGGAAAATAATATCCCTTTTTTAGATGCTTATAAAAAAGCGCATCTTCACCAGAAGAGAGAGGAATATGATGCTTTTGTTGCTTATAGACTCTACGATTCTGCTTTAAGGCAAGCAAATGAAGCGGGAGAGGCGAAAGAGGAAGCTTTTGCACAACAGCTTGGCCACGGGTTAAAAGAGCTTTTTGTTATAGAAGACCCCGTTTTTGCTGCAATCGATGAAATTAATCAACGTCTAAAACAGTTAAATTCAATTTGGAACTGGTTCAACCCAGCGAGAGCGGACATTCCTGCTTTAGAAGGGTTAAAACAGACATTATTAACTCAAACTGAGGGTACTGTTGAAGAGGCAATAGATCGCTGGGAAGGTGCAAAAATCCTAAATGATAAAACAGTCCGTTTTATTGCTCATTTAAAGAGAGAGTACGGCCAAGAATCAATGGTAGCAAGAGGCGAAGTTTCTCGTGAAGTTAAACAAAAACTCTATCAACCTTTCTTGGATTATATTCTCTCCAGGACCAGCTGGCTGCAGAAAATAATCACCGCGATATTCCGCAAAAAGGATCTCTCTGAGGAAAAACTGGCTTTTGCGCAAACAGTCATAGAAGACGTACAGGATTGCTCTGGAAGCTATGGGCAGCTTATCGATACTCTTAAGACTGATCAAGAGACTCATGCCCTCATAAGTGAGCATCATGGCAAAAAACATTATAACCTTAGAGAAAGAAGAGGCTATATTGAACGCCCGCAACCAAGCACTTCATCCGAAAATGGGTATGGGCTTGATGCCTACTATTATGCTGGTCGTTTTTATGCACGCCAACTCGATGTGAGAGAGGGTGAGAGTTATAACCGTAGTGAACTGGCCGAAGTTTTCCAGGATGCATTGGAAGTTAAATTGAATTAGCATTACCTCTGCGAACACAATGAGGAATTCTTTTTATAGACAGAAGGGCCTCATTGTGTTTCTCTATTTCGAAACTTGTGATTTACAAACTAATCAGACTCGAGTACAGTAAGGCAGTTTTGATTATTTTTTACACGATTATTAAGGTTACCTTAAGCTTGTCCCAGTACAATACAGTTTACAGCGCTGGCTTGGCCTTAGCCCAACTTACTGATCGCCCTGTAAAATATAAGTCCTGTATAAAGGGACGTATGCAGTATTTGCAACAGCAAAAGAAGGAATGCAATGAATTCTAACAAGCACGCATTGACCATTTTTAGCTTAACAATGATTACTGTAGGCTCGGTGGATAGTATTCGTAATTTGCCTGCCACAGCTTTGTTTGGCAGCCAGTTAATTTCCTTCTTCATTTTAGGGGCATTGTTTTTCTTAATTCCTACAGCGCTAGTCTCAGCCGAACTTGCTTCAGGTTGGCCAAAACAAGGTGGAATTTATATTTGGGTTAAAGAAGCCTTCGGAAAACAAACAGGGTTTCTCGCAATATGGTTGCAATGGATAGAAAACGTCATCTGGTATCCAACGATTTTATCCTTCGTCGCAGGAACTGTGGGTTATCTTATCAATCCATCCATGGCATCCAACCCTTGGTTTCTTTGGACGGTCATTGTGAGTTCTTTTTGGGGGGCTACCCTGGTCAATTTGCGAGGCATGCGTTCTTCAGCTTTATTCAGCAACATCTGTGCACTGTCAGGTTTATTATTGCCCATGGCTCTAATTATTGGCTTAGGGGCTGCTTGGGTGCTTGGTGGTAATCCTTTGCAAGTGCAATTTGACTCACAAAGTATTAGCCCACATTGGCAAGACAGATCACTTTGGGTTTCGCTTACTGCCATCATGATGTCTTTTTGTGGTATTGAAATCGCCACGGTACACGCCAACGATGTGGACAATCCCCAGCGCGCTTTTCCACGTGCACTTGTTTACTCGGTGTTAATTATCTTAAGTACCTTAGTTTTGGGCTCACTTGCTATTGCAGTGGTTCTGCCCCAACAAGACATTAATTTGGTTGCAGGCATCATGCAGGCCTTTGATGCCTTTTTCTCCAAATACAACTTAGTTTGGTTTATGCCAATCGTTGCGGTGATGTTAGTACTAGGGGGGCTCGGCGGTGTAAGTAATTGGATTATTGCGCCGACAAAAGGATTATTAGTTGCCGCAGAAGATGGTAATTTACCGGAGTTGTTCCAACGTGCTAACCGCCAAGGTGCGCCGGTGATGATGCTGCTTACTCAGGCGATTATTGTAACGATTTTATCCGCCCTATTTCTCTTTATGCCCACAGTCAACGGGTCGTATTGGTTATTAACAGCCTTAGCTGCCCAGTTGTACATGTTGATGTATCTGCTTATGTTTGCGGCTGCAATTAAATTGCGGTTCAGCGCACCTGATCAACCGAGGGCGTTCCGTATTCCTGGGGGAATATTTGGTATGCTGCTTGTTGGTGGTATTGGCGTTGTGGGCGCATTAACCACTTTGGGTGTGAGCTTTATGCCCCCGGAAGGCATTAATGTGGGTAGCATCAGCCGTTATGAAGCCACTCTGGTTGTGGGGCTTATTTTGATGTGCTTGCCTCCTTTTATTTGTTCTTGGCGTCAATCGAGGGTATTGGCTTTGCAACAGCAACGGCAATTAGAATCTGAGCCTGCTTAAAGCACTAGTTCAGATATGGATAATGAGGCCTTATTGCGAGAATTGTCTTCGCGGTTACCCGAGCTGGAATGGAAAATAAGCACTCTCAAAGTTGCACTTTCGCCGTCATCGCTTCCTAAAGGTGTATTTCGCCCACGCTTAGAAATGAATGCTGCAACCTGCATTAACGAAATCAAAGCCGATATCCAAGCATTATCTGAGAAAAGAACGGCATCGAGTGCGTACTATCTCGCGTATCGAATCAGGCAAAAAATTAATATCTTAGTGACTTTGTGCCAATTGCAGGAAAATAAGCCAAAAACTGAAGAAAAACCAAGTTTCGGTTTAAACAGCATAAGCACCCGTCAACAATGGCTACAATCCTTAGAACAAGAGATTAATCGATTAACAGCACAGCGAGAAGCAATGGCAAAAGCACTGCTGCAGCTACAGATTAAAGGTAATATCGAAGCCGTCTTGCAACTGAAGGTTGAATTAGGTGAAGTGGAAAAGCGCCTAACTTTGGCGAAAGAGACATTTGCCCGGGGGTAGAAGAGGAATATTAGGGGCTACTTATAATTAATATTTCAAAGCTGCAATAAGCGCTTTTCGCTTCGCAAAACCAATTATCAACAGATTCTAATTCTCGTGGTCATATTGCAAATTACTACTTAAAAGTTTAGCAAAGGCTTTTGCGCTCATCGGTTGGCCGTATAAGAAACCTTGTCCCTCGTCGCAAGCACATTGGTTTAGTAAGCGTAGTTGTTCAACCGTTTCAATACCCTCAGCAAGTACCTTAAGTTTTAGGCCATGCCCCATTGCAATAATTGCTTCGACAAGAGAAGCATCACTATAATCGTGGATGCAATTTTGTACAAATGATTGATCAATTTTAAGCTTTGAGATAGGAAATGCTCGTAAATAATTTAGACTTGAATAACCTGTACCAAAATCATCAATAGCTAAATTAATGCCAATTTTGTTTAATTGTTGCAGGGTTTGTAAATTTTGTTTCCGATTATCCATAATAGTAGTTTCTGTTAATTCGATTTCCACGTATTTGGGATCGAGTTTTGACTCATCTAAAGCAAGTTCAATTTGATCGACAAAATTCTCTCGCGTCAATTGAACTCCAGATACGTTAATAGCCACATAAATTTGTTTAAGTCCCCTATTTTGCCAATCTTTATTTTGCAAGCAGGCGTTGCGAAAAATCCATTCCCCTAAAGGCACAATAATTCTCGATTCTTCAGCGATAGGAATGAATTGCAGGGGATGTATAACTCCTTTTCTGGGATGTTTCCAGCGAACTAACGCTTCAACACCAACAATTTGTCCGCTTTTTAAGTCAATGATTGGCTGATAAAGCAAGAAAAATTCATTATTGGCTAAGGCGTTACGCAGCTCAATTTGCATTGCCAGGCTTTTTTCAGTGTGTCTCTTCATTGATTGATCATAAAGTCTGTAGTTATTGCGCCCCTGGTTTTTAGCAAGGTACATTGCAATGTCTGCATTTTTAAGTAAATTTGCTGCGTCTGTGCCATCTTTGGGATAAAGGCTCACACCGATGCTTGCGGTCACGACTATTTCCTGATGCGAAAGCTGCATAGGCCTTGTGACTGTATCGAGCATTTTTTGGGTTAATTTTATTACATCACTGTATTTATTCGTGATAAATAAGATAATAAATTCATCGCCGCCAAAGCGTGCTACTGTATCACTTTCGCGTGTATTTTGGGTTAATCGCTTGGCGACTTCCTTTAATAAAATATCACCTATGTTATGACCAAGATTATCATTAATTAATTTAAAGTTATCGATATCAAGGAATAGCAAAAATAATTTGGTTTGATAGCGTTTGGCATAAGCAATTCCTTGATTAATTCGATCGAATAATAAAGTTCGATTTGGTAATCCAGTGAGAAGATCATGCGTGGCTTGAAAAGCCAACTGCCGTTCCATTTGTTTTCTTAACGTAATATCACGGAAACTCCATGTTCTACCAACAATTATATTACGCATCCAGTGAGGCTTAGAGTACCATTCAAAAACCCTATTTTCGTCAATAATGATTTCATCAAAAATCTCATGGGATGGACTGCTTGTATTTTCTTCTAAAATTTTCAGGAATTCATTTGGGCTCTTTATTTGTTTTAAGGCCTCACTAATAAAAAATTGTAAATTTGGATTTGTAATAAAGATTTGAGGGATTTGCCACATATCCAAAAATTTTTGATTGTAGTATTCCACATGACCTTTAAGATCAATAACTAAAATGCCGTCTGCGGTTGACTCTAGTGTCGATTTAGTAATCGCCAGCGCTCTCTCTAATTCGTTTGCACGGTTACTGACACGCTCTTCGAGTAGTTGATTAAGGGTGTCAAGGTTGATATTTTTATAACGTAACGTCAATGTATTAATCAGAAATTTATTAACGAAATAACAACAGGCAAAAATGATGGGTATATAGATTAGTCCACATAATCCTAGAAGAATATAAACGCCGCCTTGGAAAAATAACCAAGCAACAAATGGGATGATAGTGGGGAAAAGAAACAGCGCATAAATGAATGTAATTGGGGAGAAAAATGGAATTGAGCCGGCTGTAATGGCAAAGATAATAATTAGCACAAAAGTTTGATGCAGAAGATTGTTCGCAGGAACTAATACTGAACCGGCAAACCCCCATCCTACACCAGCAATAAAGGCAAAAAATGCGAGTAACCAGAACCAAATGTACTTGGTCGCTAAATTCTGATTTTGTCGGTAATAATGGGTAATGACATACCAGGATGTATAGACCAGAAACATATAAAAAAGCCACGATATGACTAGATAATTTGCACTCACGTTCCATAACGATACTGCAAGAAAAATTGCCGCCAAAAAATGGATAATTATTCCAAAGGAATTTTGCTTATAAAACAATCGAATTTGGTCGGCAAGAATCTTGTTGGCTAAGGATGAATTTCCGTCTTTATGCTTAGAAAAGAAGGCTACTTTCTTGAGAGAATTTAGGTCCATTAATGAATTAGCCTCCAGGTTAAAAATAGCTTTCTTTAGGGCTTATAAATTATTATAGTCAAACCATAATGGCTTGGTGAGGTATCGCTAATCCCAATCAAATCGCTTGCTATACTAGAAGACGATGCACTTTGAAAAGTGATTCACTGCCATCAAGAATAGAATCAAACTTTGCAGTGGTGGTGGGTTCTCTGGATCAGAACAATAGCTAGGTGCCAAATGTTTAAGAAGATTCTAGTGAGCAATCGCGGGGAAATTGCTCTGCGTATTGTGCGCGCATGTAAAGAAATGGGAATTGCCGCTGTAACGATTTACAGTGAAATCGATCGCTTTGCTTTGCATGTGAAACGTGCCTCTCATGCACATTGTTTAAGCGCAAGCCCTCTGGAAGCTTATTTAAATGGCCATCGAATTATCGAATGTGCTAAGGCAGCTGGCTGTGAGGCGATTCATCCTGGTTATGGTTTTTTATCCGAAAATCCAGATTTTGCAGAAGCTTGTGAGAACGCTGGACTTGTGTTTATTGGCCCATCTCCTACGGTTATTGCAATGATGGGTTCGAAAGTAGCCGCAAGACAAACGATGGAGCGGGCTGGGATTCCCGTTATTCCAGGGAGTGACAAAAGTTTAAGCTCGGTGGATGAAGCAATCGCTTGTGCAGAACGTTTAGGGTATCCTGTGATGTTGAAGGCAACTTTCGGTGGGGGCGGGCGTGGGATTAGGTTTTGCCAGAATGCTAACCAGATACGCCAACAATATGCACGTGCCCAGTCTGAAGCGAATAAAGCCTTCGGGGTAGCCCAGGTGTTCATGGAGAAATACATCAATCATCCCCGTCATATTGAGGTGCAAATACTGGCAGATAATTACGGTAACGTTTTACATTTATTCGAACGAGATTGTTCGATCCAACGCCGTCATCAAAAATTAGTGGAAATAGCTCCCTCCCCGCAGATGGATGGGGCTACTCGACAGTTACTTTACACCTATGCTATCAAAGCAGCCAAAGCGACGGGTTATACAAATGCCGGTACGGTTGAATTTATATTAGATGAGGATAACCGGATTTATTTTTTAGAGATGAATACGCGCTTACAGGTTGAGCATCCTGTTACTGAGCAAATTACGGGCATTGATATCGTGCAGCAACAAATCCGCATTGCTGCAGGGGAAAAACTGGCCATGACGCAAAAACAAATTTCTCAGCGGGGTTTCGCTATTGAATTCCGTATCAATGCAGAAGATCCTCAAAATGATTTTCTCCCGAGTTTTGGTCGGATTACTCGGTATTACCCCTCAGGAGGTCCAGGGGTTCGAACGGATAGTGCAATTTATACAGGCTATGTAATTCCTCCAGATTTTGATTCTTTATGCGCTAAGCTTACTGTTTGGAGTTTAGATTGGCCTACAGCAATTTGCCGCGCCCGCAGAGCACTTGAAGAAATGAGGTTGTTTGGAGTGAAAACAACAATTCCGTATTATCTCGAGATGCTAAAATCAGAGGAATTCCAGCAAGGTAAGCTGCATACTGGTTTAGTTGATGCACATCCCGAGTGGCTACGCTACTCGAACAAATCCCTTCCCCAACACAAGGCCGCAGTGATTGCTGCGGCGATTGCTACGTATGCTAAATCAGTAAAGAGTTAATTCTCCTATTCCCGAAATCTCAAGACTTCGAATGCGGAATATAAATTTAAAATACAGAATTTAAGTCGTAGTTATCGATCAAACGAATATCACCGATTCTTACTGCAGCGAAGCGTCGGCCTTCATATTCTTCGACGTATTCAACGGTAATATCATGGTTTTTAAGTTCTTCGCTAATCTGTTCGCAGGATTTTCCTTGATGAAAAATTCCAGCAAATTTTTCTGCCTCAACACGCTGGGCAGGGGAAAGGCGATTGTTCCGAGAACTGTAAGCTAGGCCACTCGCTTCGCGAATTGTAGGGCAGGCTTTGATTTCGGTAGTCATAAAAAAAGCTTTAACCATATCACGAATTAACAAGTATTGTTGATAATCTTTTTCGCCAAAATAAGCTCGATTTGGTTTTACAAGGTTAAGTAATTTCATCACTATGGTAAGAACACCGGTAAAATGCCCAGGCCTTTGTTTTCCCTCCATAAGTTGGCAAAGTTTACTTTCTTGTAATTGGTAGCGATAACCGTCTGCATACATGGCTTGTTCGCTGGGGAGTATACAAAAATCGACACCTGCTAACTTAAGAAGTTCCAGATCCCCGGTGAGCGTCCGAGGATAATTAGCGAAATCCTCGCGCTGATTAAACTGGGTTGGATTGATAAAGAGACTAGTAACCGTATAATCATTCTCTTGCCTAGAGATACTAAACAATGAACGATGGCCTGCATGCAAATTCCCCATAGTGGGAGCAAAGCCAATTGATGAATTCGGTGAAATAGACTGACGAAAGGCTATCCATTCGTTAACATCATGAAAAACTTGCATAAAAACTCCTGATGAATCGTATGGTAATTGTGAAGGAGTAGATTAGGTTCGCGACCCAACCTACTCAGTGGATTGAGTTTACCTAGAATGCTTGCTCTGCAGTTGGGAACTCGGCTTGGTGCACTTCGTATGCATAAGCGTTGATTGCTGCTAGCACTATTTCTTTAGTTTGCGAATAATGTTTTACAAATTTGGGTTTGAACTCTGTTTGTAAGCCTAAGAGATCATGCCAAACCAATACCTGCCCATCTGTATCGACTCCCGCACCAATACCGATAGTGGGAATTGCTAAAGAATCGGTAATTGCCTTTGCCAATTGTTGAGGTACACACTCAATGACCAAAGCAAAACATCCTGAGGCCTCCAAATTTTTGGCCTGTTGCATCAAAAGCGCAGCTTGTTCTTGCTCTTTTCCTTGCACTTTATAACCGCCTAATTGATGGACGGATTGTGGCGTTAAACCAATGTGTCCGATAACTGGTACGCCAGCCGCAACAAGGTAGGAAATGGTTTGACAAGTATTTGGGTCGCCCCCTTCTATTTTTACCGCATGCGCTCCTGCTTGCAGAAGACGCTTTACATTAGCAATGGTCTCCGATAACGATGCGCGGTGGCCTAAAAAGGGAAGATCCGCAATTAAAAAATGGTTTTCCAAACCACGCGCCACAGCTTGGGTATGTAGTTCCATCATGTCTATCGTTGCCATGATCGTCGTTTCGTGACCATGCACTGCCATAGCTACTGAATCGCCAACGAGGACACAATCAATATTTGATTCAGCGATGATGCGGGCAGAGGGATAATCATAGCAAGTCAGCATGCTTATTTTCGATTTTTGCTGCTTTTTTCGTTTGAAATCATGGACTTTCATGCTGACCTCCTTAAATTTGAAAATGGCAGATGAAAGGCAGGGGAGCATAAAAAAACAGGTACCTGTCTCATGGATCAAGTCCTCCGTAGGGATTATATTAAAGGGTCACCGCTTATGAATAAGTCGATGCGCTACAATTACCAAGAAAACCCTGTAATTGCTGACTGCGATCATAAATGACGCGCATGAAAATGCAAGATGGGTTATGATTTCCATTTTTTGTGAATTAGGCATTTTTATGATTCTGATTGATAAATTAAACACCCCAGGAGACCATCCTTTTGTTTTTTCGGGTTTAATTGGCCAGCTCGAAGGGGTTATAACCATGCCGGCAAATGCAATGACGAATTGTATTGCCTTACTTGGACACCCGCATTCATTGCAAGGCGGCACAATGAATAATAAGGTCGTCACGACTATGGCGCGTGCGTGTAAGGAATTGGCGATTCCCAGTTTACGGTTTAATTTTCGCGGAGTTGGCCTGTCAGAGGGAGTATATGATGCAGGCCAAGGAGAAAGCGAAGACATGTTGGCGTTAATGCACCTTTGCCAGGAGGAAATACCGACAGCCCAATTTATTTTTGCTGGGTTTTCATTTGGATCCTATGTTGCGTATCGCGCCGCAGCCCATGCAGACTCTAAGCTTTTAATCACAATTGCTCCTCCGGTGCACCACTATAATTACCGCGAATTTACTCCTCCTCATCCCTGGCTAATTATGCAGGGGGACGAGGATGAAGTTGTGCCTTTATCGCTTGTCCTTGATTTTGCAAACGAAATTTCCCCTCCTTTACCGACGCATCGTTTTGCGGAAACAAGCCATTTTTTCCATGGCAAGTTGATTGAACTTAAAGAGCAACTCGTTAAATCGATTTTAGCACAGGTTGTCAAACGATGATTTTGATAGAGCACTATGAGGCTGCTGTTGCGCGCGGCGATATTGCTGATGATCCGGCACAGCGGCAGATTTTACTGTCTATGCAGCGACTTGTTGATGATTTAGCTCGGCCTAAGTCTTGGCTTCCTTGGCGAAAAGAAAAAATAAAGGGAATTTATTTACATGGCCCAGTAGGTGTAGGGAAAACGTATTTGATGGATTTGTTTTATCAATATGCTTCCGAACAACAGAAGGCTCGGTTTCATTTCCACCACTTCATGCAACAAATTGATTCACAATTACGATTGCGGCAAGGGCAAAAAGATCCTTTACGCCACATTGCTGCAGATATTGGCAAAAGTATTCGTTTGCTCTGTTTTGATGAATTCCTTGTTCACGATGTGGCTTATGCGATGATCTTAGCCGAATTTTTAAAGGCCTTATTGTCGAACGGGGTCATTTTGGTCGTGACTGCGAACACTCGGCCGGAAGATTTATATCTAAACGGGGTCCAACGTAAGCGGTTTCTTCCGGCAATCAAGTTAATCCAAAATCGGTGTGAAGTGATTAGCTTAAGTCATCAAAGGGATTATCGTCTTGGCAGAGAACCTTTGATTGAGACCTATTTATGCCCCTTAAACGAAAAGAACGATGCAATTTTAGCTGCGCAGTTCGAGCAATTAGCGAAAATTGTGCAAGAGAATGGTGTATTGCAAATTCAAAATCGCGGTATCCCGTTTATCAAATGTGGCAAACAGGAAATATGGTTCGATTTTAAAGTGATTTGCAATTTGCCGCGCAGTAATCTGGATTATTTAGAAATAGCTGAGCGTTTTGATACGGTGTTTGTCAGCGGAATTCCCCAACTAGGTGAAAAAGATACAGTGTTTGCGCTTTTGTTAATCCATCTTGTCGATGTGCTATACGATCGCGGCATAAGATTAATTATTTCGGCAGCTGTACCTTTAGACAGTTTGTATGTTCAGGGGGAGGTGAAAGAGGAATTTAAGCGCACTTTAAGCCGGTTGCAAGAAATGCAGGCAGTGGATTATTTGCGGCGCCACCCTTGGCGGCACGAACATGATTTAACGAGTTTATTGTAAATTTGCTGAGTATAATGATAAGCTTAGCTGTTCCTAAGTTGTTATTATTATTTCATTGCATGGATTGCTATGTGGCTTGTATGGGTTGCTTTATCTAGGCCTTATACTTTCATCGTGTTGGCCTTAATGCTGTTAATTATTGGCCCGTTAGCGATATTACGGACTCCCACCGACATTTTTCCTAATATAGATATCCCGGTGGTCAGCGTACTGTGGACTTATACTGGAATGCCTCCACAAGATATGGCTGATCGTTTAACCAGTGTTTTTGAACGAGCGGTAACAACCACAGTCAACGATATTGAACACATAGAATCCTCGTCACTGCTTGGAGTGAGTGTGACGAAATTATTTTTCCACCCCGGTGTCAAGATTGCAAACGCTCTGAGTGAAGTCACTGCGATTGGTCAAACGCTGCTAAAGATGATGCCGCCCGGAACCACGCCACCACAAATTTTAAGCTATAACGCATCTTCGGTTCCTGTTTTGCAATTGGTGTTATCGAGTAAAACGCTACCTGAGCAAGATCTGAATGATTTAGGGAATAATTTTATCCGCACTCAACTTGCTACAGTGCAGGGGGCTGCGCTGCCTTTCCCCTATGGGGGTAAATTAAGGCAGGTGCAAGTTGATTTGAATCTTAAAAAAATGCAAACCTACGGCGTTTCTGCGCAGGATATTAATCAGGCAATTAATGCACAAAACCTAATTTTGCCTGCAGGAACACAAAAAATAGGATTGTATGAGTATTATGTGACCTTGAATGCAAGTCCTAAGTCTGTTGATGAAATGAATAATTTTCCTGTAAAGGCAATTCCAGGCGGCGTGCTTTATGTTCGCGATGTGGCTCATGTTCGCGATGGATTTCCACCCCAAACGAACGTAGTCACTGTGAATGGGCAGCGGGCAGTAATGATGTCAGTGATTAAAACAGGTGAGGCGTCAACTTTAGATATAGTGAATCGGGTAAAAGCACTCATTCCTTTGTTGCGCGATATGATGCCGCCTGCATTAAAACTATCAGTGCTCGGCGACCAGTCCATCTTTGTGACTGCTGCAATTAAAGGGGTCATTCGTGAGGGGGTTATCGCAGCCTGTTTGACTGGATTAATGATTCTCATCTTCCTAGGCAGTTTGCGCAGTACTTTTATTATCACCCTATCTATCCCATTATCGATTCTTGCTTCGCTTGCAGTTTTATCTGCTTTAGGTGAAACGATTAACATCATGACTCTCGGTGGCTTAGCGCTTGCGGTGGGTATTTTGGTTGATGATGCCACAGTGGCTATTGAAAACATCAATTGGAATTTGGAGCAGGGCAAGGATGTGGATACGGCAATACTTGATGGTGCGAAGCAAATCGCAATTCCTGCTTTGGTTTCCACAATCTCGATATGTATTGTTTTTGTGCCGATGTTTTACCTTGGGGGGGTTGCCCAATATTTATTCGCGCCACTGGCTGAGGCTGTTATTTTTGCAATGCTTGCGTCTTACATTTTGTCACGTACTCTTGTTGCAACATTAGCTAAATACTTACTTAAGCGACATGAGCCTGAAGAATCGCAAAGCGGCATCCGCAATCCACTTGTACGTATTCACCAAGGTTTCGAAAAGCGGTTTGAACAGTTCCGTCATGGTTACCATTCTTTACTGGAAAAAGCCTTAAGCCATAGTAAATTATTTGTGATTGCTTTTCTTGGATTCATTTTAGTTTCACTTATCCTTTTGGCCCCTTGGCTTGGATCCAATTTCTTTCCTGATGTGGATGCCGGGCAAATTAAATTGCATTTTCAGGCTCCTACAGGTACGCGTGTTGAGGAAACTGCACGTTTAGCAGGGGAAATTGATGCATTAATCCGTAAAGCTATTCCAAAAAATGAGTTAAGCAGTATTGTTGCTAACATTGGTTTGCCAACCAGCGGGATCAACTTGTCATACAGCAACTCAGCGACTAATGGTGCCAGTGATGCTGATATTTTGATTTCTCTCAAGGAAAACCATAAACCAGTAAAAGATTATATCCGCGAACTAAGACCGCAATTACAGGAAAAATTTCCAGGTGTAACTTTCTCCTTTTTGCCCGCGGATATCGTGAACCAAATCCTCAATTTTGGCTTGCCTTCCGTGATCGACATTCAGATAATCGGCTGGAAAGAAAAAGAGAACCGTCGTCACGCAAGGATGTTATTAGACCGGGTAAAACATATTCCTGGTGTTGTCGATGCGCATTTTCGCCAAGCGTTTAATTATCCAAATATTTTAGTGGAAGCCAATCGTAGCCGGGCGCGTGAGCTAGGTTTTAGTCAATTTGATATTGCTAATAATTTGTTGATTACTCTTTCGGGTAGTTTCCAAACAACACCCAACTTTTGGGTCAACCCCAAAAATCATGTTTCTTATTCGATTGCTACACAGGCACCGCAATATTACCTGGATTCGCTGCAAGCGCTAAAAAATATTCCCATTACTAATGCAACGACAGGAGTGCAGGCACAGATTTTAGGTGCGCTGAGCAAAAATAAACGGTTATCAGTTCCGGTGGTTGTTTCTCATTACAATGTTCAGCCTGTTATTGATATTTTTGCTTCTGTACAAGATACTGATCTGGGAACAGTGGCTAAAGCGATTAATAAAATTCTTGACGAGACAAAGAAGGATGTCCCTCTTGGATCATCGGTGGTTGTTCGGGGACAAATAGACACGAAAGAAAAAGCGTTCACAGGTTTATACATTGGACTTATCTTTTCTATCGTTTTAGTTTATTTACTGATTGTGATAAATTTTCAGTCCTGGCTTGACCCGTTTATTATTATCACCGCCTTGCCTGCTGCCCTTGCTGGTATTGTGTGGATGTTATTCCTTACTCATACCACGCTAAGTGTTCCCGCCTTAACAGGGGCAATCATGTGTATGGGAGTGGCCACAGCAAACAGTATTTTAGTTATTAGTTTTGCAAGACAACACATGAGGGAAGGAAACGATCCCCTAAGTTCTGCACTTGAAGCAGGCAGAACACGATTGCGTCCCGTGTTGATGACTGCGTTGGCCATGATCATCGGTATGTTGCCTATGGCACTTGGCATGGGTGAAGGAGGTGAGCAAAATGCGCCTCTAGGACGAGCTGTCATTGGCGGTTTATCTTTTGCCACCGTAGCTACTTTGTTTTTTGTTCCCACCATTTTTTATATTATTCATAATTATCTTCATAAAAAGGAGCTGGGAGAAAAGAATGACTGAGGAAAGTCACTTGCCAAAGAAATCGAAGCTCTTGCGCAATATTCTTGTGGTCATTTGTCTCGCTTTATTATTTGCTTTGTTCATTATTTTTTCGCGTATACAAGCGAATACAAAATTACGAAAGTATACCAATACTCAATCAACCCTGGTTGTTGCAACCCTCGTAACGAAGCCTGGTCCTGCAGCAGAAGAAATCATTTTGCCAGCCACCGTCCAAGCTTGGCACGATGCTACCATTTATGCCCGTACAAATGGTTATATCAAAAACTGGTATGTTGATATTGGTAGCCGAGTTAAAGAAGGTGATTTGCTTGCTGAAATCGAAGCCCCTGAGGTCAATGCACAATTGCATCAAGCAGAGGCTGATTTAAATACTGCCATCGCGAATGAAAATATAGCAGCCATAACCGCAAAACGGTGGGTTAACTTACTGAAATCGGCTTCTGTATCTAAACAAGAAACCGATGAAAAAATCAGTACCCAACAAGCGACAGCAGCGTTGAAATTAGCAGCCCAAGCTAACCGGGATCGTTTAAGGGATCTTGTCAGCTACGAAAGGGTTGTTGCGCCCTTTGATGGTGTGATTAGCCAACGCTCTATCGATATTGGCTCATTGATTAACGCAGGAAGTGGAACAAATGTATTTCCTTTGTTCCATATTGTGCAAGCGCATCGCTTACGTGCTTATGTGCAAATCCCGCAAACTTATGTGGCAAATATCAAACCGGATATGGAAGTTTCTTTGTATTTCTCCGAGCATCCTGGGAAAAGTTTCCCTGCGAAACTTTACCAAACAGCAGACGCAATAAATCCTGTAACCCTTACCCTGCTTGCGCAATTCTGGGCAGATAATCCTGATGGGGAGCTTTTGCCAGGCGGTTTTACAGAGATGCATTTTAAGATGCCGCTTTCGCAAAAATTGATTCGTATTCCTGTGAATGCACTGCTCTTTAGATCTGAGAATTTGCAAGTCGCTGTGGTTGATGGCAATAATACCGTGAAATTGCGCTCAATCACTGTGAGTAGGGATTTTGGTAATGAAGTTGAAGTTAGCACGGGGTTACAAGCAGGAGAGCGTATTGTGTTAAATCCGCCGGATTCGCTCATGGATGGTCAGAAAGTAAGGTTAGCACCCGATAATAATGATGGGCTTAAAGAGCCAGCGGCAAAATGAATAGACTTCTTGGCAAACTCTACAACGGAGGCGAATTGCGTTTGCGATACGGCATTAGAAAATTCAGTCTATTTAGCCTCATCACCAGCTTACTGCTTGGTTGCTCATTTGCACCGAAGTATCAGCGTCCTCCCATGCCAATTCCAGTCCAATATAAAGAAACAAAAGGCTGGAAACCTGGTTTAGGATTAGCTGCATTAAATAAGGCAGAACACTGGTGGGAAGTTTTCGATGATCCAGTCTTGAATGACCTGGAAAATAAGTTAACCGTTGCAAACCAAGATCTAAAAGCCGCTTTTGCCCGTTTCCAGGAAGCTCGAGCCGCAGTCCAGGTTGCGCGTTCAGCCTATGTGCCTTGGTTATCGGGATTTACGAATGCGAACACTCAGCAAACCTCTAAGCATGTGGCCAATCCTAACAATCATAGGCGTTACAGCGATTTATTAGTGGGAGGGGATTTGCGCTATGAACTTGATGTTTGGGGACGCATACGCAATACGGTCGCTGCGAGTGAAAGCACCGCGGAGGCGAGTGCTTCTGACCTCGCTGCGTTAACGCTGAGTATGCATGCTGAATTGGCTGCCGATTATTTTAGATTGAGGGGCGATGAGGCTGCCCAACGAGTTCTGGATGATACCGTAGTCGCTTATGAAAAAGCCTTGTATTTAACCCGTAAGCGCTATTCTGGGGGAGCAGCTCCCATAGCTGATGTGGATGAAGCTCAAGCCCAACTCGAGAATGCTAAAACCTTAGCAAGCGACATGCGTTTAAATCGGGCCCAGCTTGAACATGCCATTGCTGTCTTAGTGGGAGAAATCCCTGCCAACTTTACTATGCCTTCGGCGGTAAGAAAGATGAAGTTAGTTTCAGTGGATCCTGAACTACCCTCGACTCTTTTAGAGCGTAGACCCGATATTGCTGCTGCCGAACAACGTGTGCAGGCTGCCAATTTTGAGATCGGTGTGGCTTGTGCTGCGTTTTTTCCTACCATCACACTTACAGCTGTTGGCGGTGTTGAAAGCCGATCATTAGCTAATTTGTTTACTAAACCAAGCATATTTTGGTCTTTAGGGCCGCCTAACGCGATTTTTTCTCAACCTCTCGCAAAAGTATTGCTCTATGATGGCGGGTATCTCTCAGGATTATTAAAGTCAGCAAAAGCAAGCTATTATGAAACGGTTGCTCAATATCGGCAAACCGTGCTTACTGCTTTTCAAGAAGTGGAGGATGGACTAGCAGCAATTCGTTGGCTTGATAAAGAAGAACAAAGTCAAATAGCTGCGACTGCTGCCGCTAGTCGTGCTTTAAAGCAGGCTAATGACCGCTATGTGGGGGGTATTACTAACTACCTTGATGTCATTGTGTACGAAAACCTTGCGTTACAAGCTGAACTTTCGTTAGTGGACATACGCACGCGTCGTCAGCTTGCAAGTGTCCAGCTCATTAAATCGTTGGGAGGTGGTTGGAATTGCCCGACAAAATGTGCTGTGAGTTGTCCGGTGAAGAAGGGTTGCTCTGCCGCGTAATAGCTCACCGGAGGTCCTTTTAACTTGCTCTTATTTTAAGGAAAAAAATATGGCTAAAGTTCTTTGTGTTCTCTATGATGATCCGGTCGAGGGTTATCCAAGCATTTACGCACGAGATGATCTGCCTAAAATTGAACGCTATCCCGATGGTCAAACCCTGCCGACACCCAAAACGATTGATTTTAAACCAGGCGAGCTACTAGGTAGCGTATCCGGAGCGTTGGGTTTACGTAAGTTTCTTGAGGATGGAGGTCATCGTTTTATCGTGACTTCAGATAAAGATGGCCCAAATTCGGTTTTTGAAAAAGAATTAGTTGATGCTGATGTTGTGATTTCACAGCCTTTTTGGCCCGCATATTTGACTGCAGAGCGCCTTGCCAAGGCAAAGAGCTTAAAATTAGTCATTACTGCAGGGATCGGATCAGATCATGTGGATTTGCAAGCTGCCATTGATAAAAATATTACGGTTGCTGAAATCACTTATTCCAATAGCATTAGTGTTGCTGAGCATGTGGTGATGATGATTTTGGCTCTAGTGAGAAACTATCTTCCCGCGCACCAATGGGTAGTGGATAGAGGATGGAATATTGCTGACTGCGCAAGTCGATCTTATGATCTTGAAGGGATGACGGTTGGCACTGTTGCTGGAGGCCGAATTGCTTTGGCTGTATTAAGACGCCTAAAACCCTTTGATGTAAAACTACATTATACAGATAAGCATCGCTTGCCTGAAACGATTGAGAAGGAATTGGGTCTTGTTTTCCATGACAATGTGGAGTCTTTAGTGCGTGTTTGTGATGTAGTCTCGATTCATTGTCCACTTACCCCAGAAACCGATAATCTGTTTGATGAGCAATTGATTAGCAAAATGAAACGAGGTGCTTACCTGATTAACACAGCACGTGGCAAAATTTGTAATCGTGAGGCGGTAGTCAGAGCCTGTGAAAATGGCCAACTTGCAGGATATGCAGGGGATGTTTGGTTTCCCCAACCTGCTCCCAAAGATCACCCTTGGCGGACAATGCCGCACCATGGAATGACTCCACATATTTCTGGTACTTCACTTTCAGCACAAGCGCGTTATGCTGCAGGTACGCGTGAAATATTAGAATGTTGGTTTGAGGGTCGACCTATTCGCGATGTCTATTTGATTGTTAATCAAGGGAAACTTGCAGGGACAGGCGCCCACTCTTATACCGCTGGAAATACAACAGCCGGTTCAGAGGAAGCGATTAAGTTCAAGGAGAATGTTTAACCTACATTCTGCAGTAGTTTTTTTATTTATGCTTCCTTAAAAGTGATTCTCCGCTGCTCGAATTGCTTTTGCCTCTTTATAAGCAAAAATAAACTCTACTGCGGAATGTGGGGTTTATTATTGCTTTTGTCTTCCCCACAGAATTTGAACTATGAGTACGCTATCGTATGTGAGTTGTTCAAATTTTGTGGAAATTCAAAGGGACAAGCTGCGGCTTGTAGGAAAAGTTTAAATAATGATTTCATTGGGGGATAGTATCGAATGGCCATATTTTTTCTAAATTGAGAATGATTATCGATATCATTTGTGTTAAACTTAATCTATCTGTCTTTTGTGATTGGATATCATGCGAATTACTGAACTAGTTAAGGGCGATCGAGTACGATTGGTTGATTTTGGTCGAACTGATTTACTCTACCGAAGACGGTTATTATCTCTCGGTATTACAAGAGGTGTGGAATTATTAATCGTAAGAGTAGCGCCTTTAGGATGCCCTGTTCAAGTAGAAGTACGAGGCACTTCATTGACTTTGCGGAAAGAAGAAGCTGGCTTACTGGAGTGGGAAAGGATATGACGCAGCTTTTATTAGTGGGTAACCCAAACTGCGGCAAAACCACTTTATTCAATGCACTTACCGGTTCAAACCAGCGAGTTGGGAACTGGCCAGGAGTAACCGTTGAAAAGAAAACTGGCAGTTTTTCCTTAGAGGGGCAAACAATACAGGTAACTGATCTCCCAGGCATTTATTCTTTAGCTTCTTCTGGGCAAAGCTCAAGCCTAGATGAACAAATCGCAGCCAAGGCGATTATCAGCCTTGACGCAGACCTCATTGTCAATGTGGTCGACGCTTGTCATCTAGAACGGCATTTGTACCTGACTAGTCAACTTCTTGAGTTAGGCAAGCCTGTGATTATTCTGCTTAATATGATGGATATCGCAGGGCAGCGGGGCATAAAGATTGATACTAAAAGGTTATCAACTGAGTTAAATACCCCTGTGCTCGGGATCCAAGCTCACAAGCAAGTTGGGTTTGCAGAGTTACGGCAAAAAATTCTTAACCCTGTTCAAGGTGCGAAACCGCTTAATTTAAACCTACCTGCATCAATCAAAAAATCCATAACCCATTTAGAACAACAACTGCTTGCCCAGAATATCGATTCGCATTATACGAGTTACTATGCGCGACGCATCATAGAGGGGGATCGGGAGTTACTCAACGAACTCTTGGGCAACAACGATAAAATTGAAATTGATGAAAACGATCTCGATATTATTCTTGCGGATGCGCGCTATCAAAAAATACATCAAATTGTAAAAAATGTGCAGCAAAAACAAAGTGATGCAAGTGAGCATTTTACTGCAAAATTGGATCGAATTGTTTTGCATCGCTATTGGGCTTTTCCCATCTTCTTTGCCATGATGTACCTCATGTTTTTGTTTGCAATTAACATTGGCGGCGCTTTTCAGGATTTTTTTGATATCAGTACTGATGCCATCTTTGTTCAAGGGAGTGCTAAGTTGTTAGCCTATTTCCAGACACCCGATTGGCTTATTGCATTAATTGCTAATGGTGTTGGTAAGGGAATTAATACGACCTTGACTTTCATTCCGGTCATTGCGTCGATGTTTTTCTTTTTATCGTTACTCGAAGCATCTGGCTATATGGCGCGAGCCGCTTTTGTTGTTGATAAAGCCATGCGCGCTATGGGTTTACCAGGAAAATCGTTTGTGCCAATGATTGTTGGTTTCGGCTGCAATGTCCCTGCAATTATGGCTGCGCGTACACTAGATTCGGAAAGAGATAGGCTGCTTACTGTATTAATGAGTCCGTTCATGTCTTGTAGTGCTCGTTTGGCTATTTATGCTGTGTTTGTGGCTGCTTTTTTCCCAACTGGAGGCCAGAATATTGTTTTTTCGCTTTATTTAATCGGTATCCTCATGGCGGTATTGACGGGATTTGTTTTACGAAAGACCAGCTTACGTGGTCAAGCTTCACCATTAATTCTGGAGTTGCCCGCTTACCATAGACCTGCGTTAAAGCGGTTAGTCAAAGAAACCGCTTTGCGCCTGCGCCATTTTGTTTTTCGTGCCGGACGCCTGATCATTCCAATATGTGTCATCTTAGGCGGCTTAAATGCGTTAACTGTTGATGGAGGAGTAAGTGCAAGTGAAGCTAACAGCCACTCTCTATTATCCTTATTAGGCCAGTGGTTAACACCCATTTTCGCACCTATGGGTTTACATCAGGATAACTGGCCAGCAACTGTTGGTCTATTAACAGGCATGTTGGCTAAAGAGGTAGTTGTTGGGTCTTTGAATTCTCTTTATGCGCAAATTGGACATGTGGGACAAGGGACTATGGCTCATTTTGATTTTTGGGGTTCTTTACAAGCGGCTCTGTGGTCAATTCCCCAGAATCTTGCTCAATTAGGAGAAGCATTAGTCAATCCAATTATCGCTAGTGCCCCAGATAGTGAGCTTTCTCAATCTGTCTATGGCATGATGGTTCAACGTTTTGATGGAAAGGTGGGGGCTTACGCGTACTTACTCTTTGTTTTGCTGTATATTCCGTGTGTTTCAACAATGGCCGTAATTCGCCAAGAAGCAAATCGCAAACTCATGTGGTTTTCTATTATTTGGTCATTTATTATTGCCTATGCCACAGCCGTATTATTTTATCAAATAGCGACATTTTCTGCCCACCCGCAGCAATCAATAACCTGGATACTGGTGATGCTGTTTTTGGTCGGCATTGCTTTTGGATTGTTGCGTAACAGAACACTGGATTTAGGAGGAGCTCATGCTGTTACAAATTCGTGATTATTTAAGTCGCCAACGAGTGGCAAGCAATCAGCAGATTGCCAGAGAGTTTCAAATTGATCTTCAGGCGTTACAACCCATGTTGGATCTTTGGCTTCGCAAGGGCGTAATCGCATGCTGCCAGGAAAAATCAGTTTGTCAAAGCAGCTGCTTTAAATGTAAGGCACAGCCTCCGATTTATTATCAAGTGGTGGAGTCTATTTGATAAAATCGTTATTTTAACTGGCAAATGGCACAAAGTTAATCATTTTTTACAATTTCTTGATGTTTTAAGCCCGTGCTCAGATACCTAATTTGCGCTAAGATAGTATAAAAGCTGATTGCAGGTATTGATATGGCAGATGTTGTGAGCGAAATTCCTGAAGCCCGTCTAGAAGTCGACATCGACAGCGATCCTGTTGCGATAGTTGAGCGTGTCTACCAATTGTGGTGGCATTGGGCTAACTTCGAGTTGTATGTAGTCAGTCCTTCGATACCTCCAGTTGCACCACCTATTATCATTGAACCTGAAATTGTCTCGGGCACTAATGAAAGGGAGTTTGTTTATAACATCCATGATCATGGATTTAAATTAACTACCTCTAAAAGTGAAGACATGTACACGGGTGGGATGTCAATGTGTAAACTTTTCAATACCATCGAGAAAATGATTTATTTGTTGATCGAACGGCTAAAATCGGGTGGCATTGATGAAGAAACGGAAGTACAGGTTGCCTTTGGTGGGCATATTATTGCTCAACGCAAGGCCTTCGAATCGGTCATTAACTTAGCCCACAATGTGGTTGTAACGAATTTCGATCCAGGTGAATGGGGTGAGAATTACCTACGAATAGTGAAACGATTGGCCGACAAGGGATATGGTTACCCACCCCCTGCGCCTCGGGAAACCCGTCTCGTGGCAGTGGCCCCAAGTTTCTCTCGCTAGAGAGAGGAGCTGCTCCATTTAATTTGTCTCGTGCATTGCTTTCTTGCTCTGAGTAATTTGATCAAGGCAATCAATATAGATCTTATTTAAATCCAAGTCTAAATAGGTAGCTTCTCGTTGCTCATCGACATTCCCCTTCTCGTAGGCAATAACCACAGAAAGTAATTCGCCGAGTTTGCCTTCATGGGAAAGCAGTGCTGCTTTAATCTCATCAGTCAGCGTAATTTTATCAATCAACTCTGCCATAGGGGCATCCATTAGGCTGTCTAAAACCGAGAGGAGTCCAACGGTGTAAGCACTGTTTGGGCAGATGTCTGGTTGATTTTCAGCAATTCTTTGCGCCATTTGCGCACGAATAAGCCCCGATTCAACGAGTTCTGCTGGTTTATTGGATACCTTTGTCATTGATAGCACCATCACCCAGTTTTTCAGATTTAAAATTCCTAACCGGATCACCGCTTGCTGAATCGATTCGATTGCTTGAAAACCCGAAAAAGCAACTGAATTTGCAATACTGAGCAGCCGGTAACTTAACATGGGATCAGCTTGAATGAGGTTAGCCACACTTTCTAGATCTGTATCAGGAAGTTGTAGTTTAGAGATTAATTCCAATAAATTTAATTTATTGGCGGCAATTGTTTCAGGCGCGTGTTGTTTGGGTTGAAAAAGAAAATCCCCACAATAATAGTCCATTGACATGGCTTTGCATCGATCAAAGTTAACGGGGGAACTAATGTCATAAGCGATTACCTTTCGCTCTCTTGCTTGGCTGTATTGCACTACCCGAGTGACATCCGCCGCCGACATCAAGTGCTCAGTCAGGGCGATGTAGTCTGCAAAATTTAACCAAGCAAGTTGCTGGGGATTATCGATAAGCAAGGCGATAGGGTATTTAGAAGCTTCTAGTTCATCTTGAGGGCACAATTGATTAATATCCGCTGCGTGAAGCTTTAATATGATAAGGTTCTTGATAGGGGGTTGGTGTTGCTCAATTAAAAATTGAAAGGCATAGGGGATGAAAAGTGGGAAGTGCTCTTCAATATTGCGCAATAGCGCTGAAAAATGATCAAATAACTGTTGATGCTCCTTCGCATGTCGATTGGCGATGATTTCTATGCCCACACACTCAAGTCGTGGATTATAGATTGGGCGCTTAACAAGCATGGGTATGTCCTTATTACCTCTCTAGTAAAAGAATAGTATGGGTTGAGTGGGATAGCGAACTGAAGGGATCAAACCAATGAATTTTGATCCTTTGCGCCAAAAAAACAGAGTGTTATACTGCACAGGTGTTTTGTTTTTTTTACGCTCTTTATGCGGTATTCATCAATGACTGAATTCAGGCTAGGTTATGCAATTTGTTGACATTTTTGAAAACTAGTCATAATTAAGTTGTCTATGACTCGCATTTTTCAAAAATACTTGGCAAAATTGGCTTTGTCTTAAAAAACCGCCTTGTCAGTCCGGAAAGGTATAATATTTTCTTTTAAGGAAGATTTTGACAGTGAATCAAAAAAGACCAGTTAATCTTGATCTGGGGACTATAAGGTTTCCAGTTATGGCCATTGCCTCGATCTTACATCGTATATCAGGGCTTGTTTTATTCTTATTACTGCCTTTTATTCTTTATTTGCTCAGTAAATCACTTGGCAGTGCTGTATCGTTCATGCAAATGCAAGTTCTCTTGCAAAGTCCATTTCATAAATTGCTCCTCTGGGCGTTCAGTGCCGCTCTTGTTTACCATTTACTTGCTGGTATCCGCCACATGATTAATGATTTGGGTTTTGGTGAAGGAGTTAAGGCAGGGCGTCAGACAGCCATCTGGGTTATTGCTTTAGCTGTGATTCTGACAATTTTTCTGGGAATTTGGATATGGTAACTAACGTCACAAGTTTAACAGGTAATGGTCTGAAAGATTGGTTAATCCAGCGATTAACTGCCGTCTATTTTATGGTTTACGCAATCTTCATGTTGGTTTATTTGCTGTTTAGCCCACCAGCAAACTATATGCAGTGGTATGTTCTATTTCATAATGCTTGGTTTCAAATAGCCACTATAATCGCCTTGTTTGCCTTGAGCTTACATGCCTGGATTGGGGTCTGGACTGTCACGACTGATTATCTGAAATGTACCGCTATTAGGCTTGCTGTGCAGTCTTTGGTTATGTTATGGCTGCTTGGGCAATTTATTTGGGGCACAATGATTGTATGGGGACGATGAGCATGGCAATTGCACGAAACAAATTTGACGCAGTAATTATTGGTGCAGGTGGCGCGGGGATGAGAGCTGCCCTACAAATGGCCAACTCAGGCTTAAAAGTCGCCTTATTATCGAAAGTATTTCCTACCCGTTCACATACTGTTTCTGCACAAGGAGGAATTACAGCAGCATTGGGCAATGCAGATGAGGATGATTGGCGCTGGCACATGTACGATACAGTTAAAGGGGCGGATTATATTGGTGACCAAGACTGTATTGAGTACCTTTGCAAAACAGGCCCAGAGGCTGTCTATGAATTAGAACACATGGGCTTGCCGTTTTCGCGTATGGACAACGGTAAAATTTATCAACGCCAATTCGGTGGCCAGTCTAAAAATTTTGGTGGTGCACAAGCAGCACGTACCTGTGCCGCGGCTGATCGAACTGGACATGCACTACTCCATACACTTTATCAGCAGAATCTAAAAGCCAAGACGCATGTGTTTAGTGAATGGTATGCACTTGATTTGGTAAAAGATGCCCAGGGGCGCATAGCTGGGGTAACTGCTATGTCTATTGAGACAGGTGAAATTGTCTTTTATCAATCTCGAGTATGTATTTTAGCAACTGGTGGCGCGGGCCGCATTTTTCAATCAACCACGAATGCACTGATTAATACAGGGGATGGTTTTGGAATGGCCTTACGTGCTGGTATTCCCTTACAAGATATGGAGATGTGGCAATTTCATCCGACAGGAATCGCTGGAGCCGGAGTATTGGTCACTGAGGGTTGTCGCGGAGAAGGCGGGTATCTCATCAACAAAGACGGCGAGCGATTTATGGAGCGGTATGCTCCCCGCGTTAAAGATTTGGCTTCGCGCGACGTCGTAGCACGCGCTATGGCTCTAGAAATCCGTTCAGGGAAAGGCTTTGATCCCAAAGGTGTTGACCATGTTAAATTAAAGCTCGATCATTTGGGTGCTGATTTGATTAAGTCACGCTTACCAGGCATTAGAGAATTATCAATTAAATTTGCTGGGGTAGATCCTATTGTTGAACCTATCCCGGTGGTTCCTACTTGCCATTACAGCATGGGTGGAATCCCTACAAACATGCATGGCCAAGTTGTGACTCACAAAAAAGGTCGAGATCATATCGTTGAAGGGTTATATGCGGTAGGCGAGTGTGCTTGTGTATCCGTACACGGGGCAAACCGTTTAGGCGGCAATTCGCTGCTGGATTTAGTTGTCTTTGGAAGGGCAGCTGGGCTTCATGTGGAAGAGTTATGGCAGTCAGATCAAATGCCTGAAATGCCTTACGTTTCTGACGATGATGTTGATGCAGCTCTATCTCGTTATCATCGCTGGATAGATTCAAAAGAAGGCGAAAGCCCTGCAGTAATCCACGATGAGATGCAGCGCGTGATGCAAGAAGACTTTGGTGTATTTCGTACTGGGGAGGTCATGGCTTCAGGGTTGCACCGGTTAGAAGCGTTACGTCAGCGCTTACCTAGTGCTTATTTGCAGGATAAATCAAAAATATTTAATACTGCACTAGTGGAAGCTTTAGAATTGGATAATTTGATGGCAACAGCTTATGCTACTGCCCATTCAGCGATTGCTCGCACGGAAAGCCGTGGAGCGCATAGTCGGGAAGATTATCCTAATCGGGATGATGCGAATTGGATTAAACATACGCTGTATTTTGAGCAAGGTGATACCATAGACTATCGGCCTGTGAATACATCACCCAAACACATCGCGCCATTTGAGCCAAAAGAACGCGTTTACTAGAGAGGATATGCCGTGGCTGATACTAGAACTCTGAGCCTGTCAATTTACCGTTATAACCCTGCAGTGAATGACAAACCATTCATGCAGGATTATGAAATCGAAATTCCGGCTAAAAGTGACCCAATGCTGCTTCCGGTGCTTGAGCGGCTGAAAGCAGAGCAAGATTCCACTATCACCTATAGACGCTCCTGCCGTGAGGGTGTGTGCGGTTCTGATGGGATGAATATAAATGGAACCAATGGGTTAGCTTGCATTACCAAGATTTCCCAACTGAAGACCGACAAGATTGTCTTGCGTCCTCTTCCTGGATTTCCGGTTATCCGCGACCTGGTGGTCGATATGAGCCAGTTCTATCAACAATATGAGCGCATTGAACCTTATCTGCAAAATGATACACCGGCTCCTGCGCGCGAGCGTCTACAGTCTCCAGAGGAACGTGCACAGCTTGATGGTTTGTATGAATGTATTTTGTGTGCATGCTGCACGAGTTCTTGTCCTTCTTATTGGTGGAATCCAGATAAATATGTCGGACCGGCGGGGCTCTTACAAGCTCGACGATTCTTGGCAGACAGCCGTGACACAGCTACAAAACACCGTTTGGATAAATTACAAGATCCTTTCAGTGTATTTCGTTGCCGTACAATTATGAATTGTGCGGATGTTTGCCCGAAGGGACTCAATCCGTCTAAAGCGATTGCTGAAATACGTAGGCAAATGTTAACAGAGGAAACTTGATAGCGATTTTTTATCGTTCCGATCTTAAGTATCGGAACGTGTCCCTTTGGAGAGAATAACAATGAGCGGTACTGACCTGCAAAAAGAATGGGCTTCTTCCTATTTGTCCGGAGGAAGCATGGCTTATGTCGATGGTTTATATGAAGATTATCTAGCGGATCCAAATTCCGTCCCTGAGGACTGGCGGGCTGCATTTGATGCTTTGCCCAAACTGGATGGGGCTGCTGAAGAGGTATCTCATCGCGCAATCCGAGATCATTTTTTGGAGGGTGCAGACAGAAGACGTGCTCCCGCAGTAGCTGGCGCAGACAGTAAACAATTTCAAGTCGCTCATCTGATTAATGCTTATCGTTCACAAGGACACCACGCAGCTAAGCTTGATCCTCTTGACATGGCGGAACGTACACAGGTACCAAGCCTGGAATTAGCTTACCATCACCTTTCTGAAAATGATATGGATCGCCCTTTCTTTGCAGGCCAGTATTTTAACGGCGGAGAGATGCCGCTTCGGGAGATACTCCAAGCGCTGCGTGACACCTATTGCGGCAGTATCGGTATTGAATACATGCATATTTCGGATAATGCCGAAACCGAATGGCTGCGGCAAAAAATGGAAACGGCTCGAGGCCGCCCTCAATTCGATACGAAAAAAAAATTAGAAATTCTTAAGGATTTGATTGCAGCAGATGGACTCGAACGTTATTTGGGTACGCGTTATGTGGGACAAAAACGGTTTTCTCTTGAAGGGGGAGACGCGTTTATTCCGATGATGAAAGAAATCATCCGTATGGGCGGAAGAGATAAGGTCAAAGAAATTGTCATTGGCATGGCACATCGTGGCCGCCTAAATGTACTAGTGAATGTATTGGGCAAAGAACCTGATGAATTATTCCAAGAATTTGAAGGCAAAGTGAAATCCGATCGAACAGGCGACGTGAAATATCACATGGGTTTTTCTTCAGATTTACGCACTGAGAACGGTGAAATCGTCCATCTAGCCTTAGCGTTTAACCCTTCACACTTAGAGATTATAGGTCCCGTGGTTGAGGGTTCGGCTCGTTCTCGTCTTAGACGCCAACACGATTTAGAGAAAAAAAATAAGGTTGTGCCTGTAGTTGTCCATGGAGATGCTGCATTTGCGGGTCAAGGTGTGGTCATGGAGACTTTCAATTTTTCTCAAGCGAGAGGCTATTGCACAGGTGGTACAATCCATATCGTTATTAATAACCAAATTGGTTTTACTACATCAAATCCTCTTGATGCCCGATCAACTTTGTATTGTACTGATGTTGCGAAAATGGTGCAGGCGCCAGTATTACATGTGAACGGGGACGATCCAGAAGCAGTCGTTTTTGCGACTCAGATTGCGTTTGAATTCAGAATGAAATTTAAACGCGATATCGTGATTGATCTGGTTTGCTATCGCCGCCATGGCCATAATGAGGCTGATGAGCCTGCAGTGACTCAACCAACGATGTATCAAAAAATTAAATCAATGCCGACTCTTCGGGAAATCTATGCCAAACAGTTAATAGAAAAAGGCATCATTAACAATGAAGAAGTTGATAAACTTACTGACGGTTATCGAGAAAAATTAGATAAGGGACAAGCAGTAGTTGATGTTGTTCATGGAGGTTATGAAGGTAAAATTTCTGTTGATTGGACACCCTACATTAATGCGAAATGGACAGATAAAGTCGATACTACGATCTCTAAGAGCACCATACAAAAGCTATCTAAGATGCTTAGTATGTTGCCAGATGGTTTTGAACCACATCCAGTAGTAAAGCGTGTTCTCGCCGAACGAGAAAAGATGTCAGCGGGTGAAGTCCCTATGAATTGGGGTTATGCGGAAATCATGGCATATGCAAGCTTGCTGGATGAGGGCTACGGAGTACGCTTGTCAGGCCAGGATTCTGGTCGTGGTACTTTTGCTCACCGGCATGCTGTTTTGCACGATTACAGCACTGGAGAGACTTATGTCCCTCTGGAAAAGACAGTATCTGATCCGTATAAGCCTTTTGCAGTGATCGACTCAGTCCTTTCAGAAGAAGCTGTGCTGGCTTTTGAGTATGGTTATGCTGCTTCAGAACCAACTTCATTAGTGTTATGGGAAGCACAATTTGGTGATTTTGCGAATGGTGCGCAAGTTGTTATTGATCAATTTATTAGCTCAGGCGAACAAAAGTGGGGGCGTTTATGCGGGTTGGTCATGCTCCTTCCTCATGGTTACGAAGGCCAGGGGCCGGAACATTCCTCTGCAAGGCTTGAGCGATACATGCAGTTATGTGCGCAACATAATATTCAAGTATGTACGCCAACAACCCCTGCGCAAATGTTTCACTTGCTGCGCCGACAGATGCTACGTAAATTCCGCAAACCGCTTATTGTGATGACACCTAAAAGTCTACTGCGTCATAAACTAGCAGTGTCACCCATTGAAACTTTGACTAAAGGAAAGTTCCATACTGTTCTGCCGGAAATAGATAATTTGGATGCAGACAAAGTGACAAAAATAGTATTATGCTGCGGCAAAGTTTACTATGATCTTTTGCAAAGACGCCGTGAAGACGAAAAACTGAATCATGTCGCTATTATACGAATCGAGCAACTGTATCCTTTCCCGATAAAGATGCTGACTCAGGAGATTGCGAAGTATCCGCGTGCTAAACAAATCGTTTGGTGTCAGGAAGAGCCGCAAAACCAAGGCGTTTGGTTCTCTTCACAGCACAATATCATTGAATGTTTACGCGATGATCAGACCTTAAGTTATGCTGGAAGAGAGTTTGCTGCTGCACCTGCAGTGGGAAGTCCTCTCTTTCATGCGCAACAACAGCAGGCATTAGTCGAGCAGGCTTTATTGGATTAACGATTAAATCATATAACAGAAGAAGAAGGTATAACTATGTCTATTGAAGTTAAAGTACCTGTCCTACCGGAGTCAGTCGCTGATGCTACCATTGCCAGCTGGCATAAGAAAGTTGGTGATAAGGTAACACGTGATGAAAATCTTTTAGATTTAGAAACAGATAAAGTGGTTTTGGAAGTCCCAGCCCCAGCTGATGGGATCTTAAAGGAAATTTTGTTTAAAGAAGGTGATACCGTTCAGGCTAGTGAAGTACTCGCCCGAATAGAGGAAGGTGCGGCGGTTAAAGAAGAAAAACAACCAGCAGCTAAAGAGGAAAAAGCAGCGGAACCTAAAGAAGATACCAAAGAGAAAATTAGTGCAGCCGGAGAAAAAGCAACGGGGCCAGCAGTTAGAAGAATGTTGGCAGAGAATGAGTTGCAAGCAAGCCAGATTTCTGGTTCAGGTAAGGATGGTCGCATCACCAAGGAAGATGTGATTACTTTCATCGAATCCGGCCGGGAAAAATCTGCTAAGCCTGCACTTAAACAAGAGCCGGTTGCTTTGGGAGCGCGCGAAGAACGCCGTGTACCAATGTCTCGATTGCGCGCCAAAATTGCAGAACGCCTTGTTCAAGCACAGCATAATGCAGCTATGCTAACGACGTTTAATGAAGTGAATCTAAAAGCTGTTATGGATTTACGCACTCAATACAAAGATACTTTCGAGAAAAAACACGGTGTTAAGCTGGGCTTTATGTCTTTTTTCACTAAGGCGGTTGTTGAATCATTGAAACGCTTCCCTGCAGTGAATGCTTCCATTGATGGCCAGGATATTGTTTACCATGGGTACTATGATGTTGGAATTGCAGTATCTACTGAACGCGGTTTAGTTGTACCGGTAGTAAGAGATGCGGATCAATTGAGCCTTGCTGATATTGAAAAAGCCATCCAGGATACTGCAACTCGAGCAAGGCAAGGCAAATTAGCCATAGAAGAAATGCAAGGTGGAACATTTACAATTACTAATGGCGGTGTATTTGGTTCATTGTTGGCAACACCGATCATTAATCCACCGCAAACTGGTATTTTAGGTATGCATAAAATCGAGGATAGGCCCATCGTAGAGAAAGGCCAAATCGTTATCCGTCCGATGATGTATGTTGCTTTGTCCTATGATCACCGTTTAATCGATGGTAAAGAATCAGTACAATTTTTAGTAAGTGTCAAAGAGTTACTTGAAGACCCTGCGCGCTTATTATTAAACGTTTAGGCAATGTTCTAGAGGTGTGCTTGGGGCGAAAAGCGCAAAAAGAAGAGAAAAACTGCGTTCGATCGAGGGGAAGAACCTTTTACAAGATCAAACAAGATGTTTAGTCAATTTTATGGCTTTTACAATCCAGCAATAACTTTGGTGACGTTAACTAATCACGATTAACCGCACGACCCGTCTTGAGGGTATGAGAAAGTACCCGCAGGGTTTTGCTATTTTAAAGGGTAAAAGAATGAACTTACATGAATATCAAGCTAAGGAGTTATTTGCTAGCTACGGCATGCCAATTCCACGCGGCCAGGTAGCTCAAAGCGTTGAAGATGCCTTGCAAGTTGCTTCGCAACTGAACACTTCTAAATGGGTAGTAAAAGCTCAGGTTCACGCTGGCGGGCGTGGTAAAGCAGGTGGTGTGAAGCTGGTTTCAACGAAAGATGAATTAGCAAACACAGCCAAATCCTTATTAGGAACGCGTTTAGTGACTTATCAAACTGACGCGAAAGGGCAACCCATTAATGAAGTGTTAATCGAAGAAACTTGTGACATCGGCCGTGAATTGTACCTCGGGGCCGTGGTTGACCGTTCAAGCCGCCGAGTCGTGATTATGGCTTCTACTGAAGGTGGTGTGGAAATTGAAAAAGTTGCCCATGAAACACCGGAGAAAATCTTTCAAGTCGTGGTCGATCCTTTAGTTGGTGTTATGCCTTATCAATGTCGTGAGGTTGGTTTCAAACTTGACTTGAGCGAAGATCAGATTAAACAGTTTACCCATTTAATGATGGCATTAGGGAAAATGTTTGTTGAATGTGATCTGAGTTTGTTAGAGATTAATCCCCTTGTGGTGACCAAAAAAGGGCAGTTATTGTGCCTTGATGGCAAGGTAAACATCGATGGCAATGCGCTCTATAGACAGCCTAAACTGAAAGTATTGCGTGATACTACTCAAGAAGATGAGCGTGAAAATCGTGCAACCGACTGGGAATTAAACTACATCCCTCTCGATGGTTCTATTGGGTGCTTAGTGAATGGCGCTGGCCTTGCAATGGCAACGATGGACGTTATCAAATTACATGGGGGCGAGCCTGCGAATTTCTTAGACGTCGGTGGCGGGGCAACAAAAGAGCGTGTTACAGAGGCATTTAAAATTATCCTCTCTGACGAAAAAGTGAGAGGCATTTTAGTCAATATTTTTGGTGGAATCGTTCGCTGCGACTTAATTGCTGATGGAATTCTTGCTGCGGTTAGGGAGGTAGATGTGACGGTTCCCGTGGTAGTGCGTCTTGAAGGTAACAACGCAAAATTAGGCGCAGACATTCTAAATAAGAGTGGTTTGAACGTAATCGCCGCAGATAGTTTGACTGACGCAGCGAAAAAAATCGTGGCGGCTATCGCCTAAGCCCTAATTATTACTATTGTGCTGCCTGCTTGATTTAGGTAGGTAGCCAGAACTTCATTTTGAGGCTAGCAATGAGCGTATTAGTAAATAAAAACACAAAGGTTATTTGCCAGGGTTTTACTGGTAAACAAGGGACTTTTCATTCTGAACAGGCAATTGCCTACGGCACACGAATGGTTGGGGGAGTTACACCAGGAAAAGGGGGGCAGCAGCACTTAAGTTTGCCTGTTTTCAACACAGTTCGTGAAGCAGTCGAAGAAACAGGAGCTCAAGCGTCAGTGATCTATGTTCCTGCTCCTTTTTGCATGGATTCAATATTGGAAGCTGCAGATGCCGGTATTGAATTGATCGTATGTATTACTGAAGGTGTACCAGTGCTTGATATGCTAAAAGTAAAAGTATATTTAGAAAACAATACCAAGGCACGGTTAATCGGTCCAAATTGTCCAGGAATCATCACACCCGGTGAGTGTAAAATCGGTATTATGCCTGGTTCTATTCATATGCCTGGAAAAGTTGGAATCGTTTCACGTTCAGGTACGCTAACCTATGAAGCGGTTAAACAAACGACAGATAAAGGCTTTGGTCAAAGTACTTGTATAGGTATTGGTGGTGATCCCATTCCTGGTACAAGTTTTATCGACGCGCTAGAACTGTTTGAAAAAGACGAACAAACAGAAGCAATCATTATGGTAGGTGAAATTGGTGGTTCTGCAGAGGAGGAAGCAGCAGAATACATCAAATCTAACGTGAGTAAACCAGTGGTTTCCTACATTGCTGGTGTTACAGCGCCTCCAGGTAAGCGCATGGGGCATGCAGGTGCAATCATTTCTGGTGGTAAAGGAACTGCAGCTGAAAAATTTGCGGCGCTAGAAGCTGCTGGAGTGAGAACAGTTCGCTCGCCAGCAGATTTAGGTGATGCCGTTGCCGAGGTTTCGGGTTGGAAGTAACCCCTTGATTTCTTGATATTGAAATAGTTTGAAAACTTAACAAACCGTCATCGAATTAAGATGGCGGTTTTCTAAGCCTATTAGCTAAAAACAGCGTGTTTAAGCAGGGATATTAAAATCGTTATCCTAGCTTTAACCTAACTCTTTTCTAGACAAATAAGCAATAAAGCGATCTAACGTTCTTACGCTAAGAATTCGTTTCAGTACAACAAACAAATGAGCGGGAAAAGTGACGGGATACTTGGGCTTGGGTTTTCTAACTTCAATGGCATGAATTAATTTAGTTATGACCGCATCGGTACCTCGGGTAAAGATAGATTCCTCTTTCTGCTCGCGATATCCGTTAAGCATTTTTTGATATTGTTGCCTAAAGAAACTGTTGCCCATATCAATTTTTTTCAGAGAATTATCAACAGCATTGTCGCGAAAACGGCTAGCAATTGGGCCAGGCTCGATACAAATGACTTCGATGCCTGAGGATTGAAGTTCAATGCGCAAAGTGTCGCTTAGTCCTTCGACTGCATATTTTGAAGCATTATAAGCGCCGCGAAAAGGCATTGAAATGATGCCTAGAACGGAGCTGATGTTGATGATCCGCCCTTCCCCTTGTTTGCGCATTACGGGTATGGCAAGGCGAGTGAGATCCATCAAACCAAAAACGTTCGTTTCAAATTGTTCACGCAACGTTTGCCGCGATATATCTTCTAGAGCACCTGCTTGGCCGTAGCCCGCATTATTGATGAGTACATCAAGGCGGCCGGATGTCTTTGATAATACTTCGGTAAAAGCAGTCGTAATTGAATGTTCGTCATTCACGTCCATCAGTACTGTCTCAAGTCCTAGGTCGATAAGTTTTTTAACATCCTCTAGCTTACGACAGGAGGCAATCACACGATGTCCACGACGAGATAAGCTGAGGGCTGCGTCATGGCCGATGCCGGTAGAACAACCTGTAATAAAGATTGATTTTTGTTGCATGGATGACCTACGAAGAAGAGAAACCCAGTTTAGAAAGTTAGTATACTAAACTGGGTTAGATTTCAGAAGTGAACTTTAATCAAGGTGAATTGTGTAAGAATAGGAGTTAAATCCATCGTAAGTTATGCCTTGATAGCGCATCCCATTACATGAAGCGTTGATGCTCGGGTGCATCAAATAAGGACCATCCTTAATGTCTAAGACACACCAGTTGTATAGGTCGTAAGCAACAGTGACATGTCCGTAACCGGTAGTGCAGCGCTCAGTGTCCCTTATTTCAAAACTTCTCGGGCTAATGACCCGCAAATCCATCTCCTCATTAGAGTTGGCGCTAACAATATATACTCCGGGATGGATTTCATCATCAAGATGAAAATAATCCTTATAACCACAGGAAAATGTTTCTTTGGCTTGAGCATTAAAAGCAAAGAAGCTGGTAAATAAAACTAAGGCAATTTTTTTCATGATTATTGTTATTTTTGTTAAGAATAGGAGAGCCGATTATAGCAAAAGAGAAAAGCGACACAATTGCCAGTATACGATATTTTTATTGCTTTGATTTTATTTCTTTTTCTTTCATTAAGTTATCAAAAATTTCTCTTTGTTGAGGAGAAAATTCTTTACGACGCAAGGCCATCATCTCTTCTATACTGCCTTGGATGCAATCTGGAGTTAGCCTATCAAGAATTAAAATGCCATTGATATGGTCAATTTCGTGTTGTAAAACCCGAGCATAAAATCCATTTTCAATTGTATTGTGTTTTTTGCCATGCTCATCATAAAAATGGAGTGAAATTTGATTGTAACGTGGCACCTTTCCGGCTTTATTTGAGACAGAATAGCACGCTTCGAAGTCGGGATTTATGCCAGCGGCTTCTACCCCATCGTACGAGGGATTTATAAGGATATGCATAGGGTAAGGTTTAGCATTGTTGCGAAGTATAGCTGATTCCTCAGGAATATAAATCGCTATAATTTGTTTGGAATAATTGATTTGTGGAGCTGCTAAGCCAACCCCTTTTAAATCGTAAAGTTTTTGCTTCATAGCTGCGATAAGCTCAACGTCTTCCTTGCTTAGCGGGAAATGGATTTTGTGCGCTGGCTTGCGCAATATTTGAGCTTTATCCGAATCATCGGTTGTGACAATTTTTAAGGCATGGGTTTGTTGTGCCGTCATCATAAGTCCTAGGAGTAGTAAGGAAAAGAGTTTCATGAAAATAGCAAGATTATGCAACCGATGTCAGTGCAATTGTACTCTCGTTGGTGCCCATTAACCAGGAATAGCAACGGGGGTTTCTTCCGCGGGTAAAGGATCATTACCAGTGATTGCTGGCTGTGGTAGTTCATAGCGGCGATTTGGGGAAACAATATTAAAAATCCTATAGCGATTTAAACGATGTTGGTCAGGGGGGTTAATAATCCTGTCGTTTAATTGCTCATAAAGGCTATGGCATGCAGGTTTTGCAGATAAACCAAAAAATTGTAAGAAAGAGTTGACCAGTTGAGCAAGCCAGGCATAGGTAAACGGATGGGGTCTTACGTGATCGAGCATTACTTCTTCAAAAGTATAGAGCTTTCGGTTAACCTGAAAGCGGCTCGTTATGAGGGTTCTCATTTCCTCTATTCGGGCCTCAGTGGACAAGTAAGGATTTGCAGCGACATTTTTTAAACGGGTCATGATTTGCCGTTTTCGTTGTAGAGTCGCTGAAGTTTCAAAAGACGAATTGTGATTTTTAAGGCTCGAATCAGCTTCATCAAAATACAATTCGAACTGCTTAACGCCAATCATAATCTCTTCAAGATGGGTGTATCTCCGATAATGTTCTTTATCAAATGCCCTAACTCTCCCCTCAACAGTTTCCCTGACAAACTTTTCAATATCAGGGGAATCTTTAGCAATTCGTAAGATTGTTGGTTTCCAGCTTGCCAGGTAATTTTTAAGATTTTTATTATATTCTTCCTGCATATGATGCAAATTGATTTTTCTGATAAGCGCGGAGTCAACCTGCTTCTTGAAAGTCTTGTTAATATAGTCAACAGTAATTTTTTCTTTCATGATAGCCTGTTGATTCTTAAGGGTGATTAGATAGCTCTCTTTCTCTTCGGCGGTTTTTTCTTTTAACTTGCAAGTCTTAATTAGACCTTTATAGTAGCCGAAAACCAGTCGGCATTGAGCAGCGACATTGCTTCTCTTCCTTTCAGCTGATTTCTCATTAGACGGGGATTTGACCAAATCATGGTAATAATCATAAACCAGCTGACATTGAGCAAGTATATGGGTTGGTTCCATAATTTGCACCAGGCGCTGATCACTTCCTCCTTCTTGTGATGATGCTTTCATGATGCAAGGAGCCAATACCTTATCAATATAAGGGCTGGGTTCAACTTCACCGGAAAGCGAATCAATAAGCGCTTTATGTTGGCTAAAAATAGGAATAACTTCTTCAAAGGCGCTGATTATGCTTTGTTTTGATATTTCAAGAATAAACGGGGACGGAAGAGGACCAAAGCCAGGGTTATTAAGGCGGTTATAATTCTCAATCCGCTTCATGAGGGTTTTCAATTTAGCATAGTGCTCTTGGTTTGTTTGCCTGGTTTCAATTTCTTTGATGCTAGGCTGTTTGCCTTGTAGTGGCGATGGGTCGACAGGAATTTCTGGTCCTAATAACGCATCAATTCCTGGGCTTGGTCTAATTTCTCCTGAAAGGGAAGCAATAAGAGCACTCTCTTTTTGAAGAACTGGTAATGCTTTTTCAAATGCATCCAGTAAATCTCGTTTTGCAAGTGCGATGAGATCGGCGGATTGTGGAGGTCCAAAGCCAGGGGTAGTAAAGTTTTCATAAGAATCGATACATTCGACGAGCTGCTTCATTAGAAGATAGTTAGGCCGATAAGATTCTTGCTCAGCCTTAGCTTCGAGCCGTCTTTTTCTAGTCTCATTAATACGTTCAATGAGGGGTTTATCGTTAGTGAGTAACGCAATGTGTTTTTGGGAAATACAGCCTAACGGTTCAAGTAGGCCTCTATAAAGCTCATCAAGCAAGGTTTTCATTGGTCCTGATAGTTGACCAGGTTTTAGCCCGACTTTGTCTTCCCACTGATCGGTTTCAAGTAAAATTTGGGCAAACACATTGGTATTAATTTCTTCTAGGTGATTCATGACGGAGTCATGAGTCAGCATGCTAAATTGCTTAAGCTTGTATTTTAGTTCCTTAAACAGGCGATACATAAGCGGCGTTTTAAGAAATAACTTGAAATAGGAGTCTGAGCTTTCAATGACAGATTCAATGTTAAGGACAATTTCCTTAGTATGTGAGGTGATGTTGCTTAATTCATTTTGTGTTAAGTCAGTTTGTTTTAATAAAGTTGCAATGTGTGCCGGAACAAGCATGAAAGCATTGAGACTATACCAGATAGAGCCGTATTGAACTTTTTTATCGTTCCCGGGAATTGTTACAGAAGTAGGATCTTTTCTATAGGGTTCACTGCCGCTTACAAGTGCGTGAGAAATTCTTTTCGCTTGACTCACTAAATCATCAGCCAATAATTTAAAATGAGGATCTTGATGTAAATCTGTTGCTAGTTCGATAATATCACTGACATGGTTATACGCTTTAACCAAATGATAAACATAGAAACTTTGAAAACTTTTCTCATTTAAATTTTCTAACTCTTCACACGTTTTTTCTAGATGATATACACAATTCAACAAGCGCTTGATTCCTGCTACCTGCTTGGCCTGTGCAAGTGCTTGATTTCGATCTTTTAATTCAGGGAATGGCGATATTGATTCTGAAAAAATCGTTGGGCTATGTGTTGTTTCAAGTTCTTTCCTGACCGCGTTATTAAACAAGCCCGTGAGCTTAAATAACGTGTTTTTGAATTCACCAATTGCCGTTGAAAATTCCCTATGTTTAATGACATGATCTGGTCTTTCTACTGGAGTGGTGTCGGGTACTAGACAAGATGATTCTATTGCTTGTTTAAGTTTTGTGTGGGCTAGTGTTTGCAGCAACTCAGCTCGGTTACGCCAAGAAACAAGGGTATCTGTAAAATAAGCTTGCAGATAACGATTTCGCCTCATAAAGTGATGGGTTGAGAGGCTTGCGGCTTTCTCGGAAATTTCAGCCCCATTGGCCAAAACTTCTATAATTTCCGCATCCCGATTCGGTAGCCCAAGGTTATGAGTAAGAGAGTCAACTGAATACGAATGAAAGACTCTATATAAGCGATAGAGTTTCATTTTAATTTCATCATCAATTTCAACGAGCAGGTTGGGATGGTGTAATCGAATCTCTTCAAAGAAGTCTTCATACGCCTTTTGCGCTTTTTCTAGCTTATCAATTTTTTCCGCATAATATTCATGTAAAATAAAAGCTTGGTTGGAATCTAAATCTTCGAGGTTAACTAACTGGGAATTTCCCATGGGGTCTACAGCGAACTGAAGCGCATCTTGTAAATCTACCTTAGCACTTAGGGCTTCGTACTCACTGGCAGAAAATTGGTTTCCTTCACTTTCGTAAGGGATTAGATGCAGCTCAGAACGATCCTGGATAGATTTGATAATATCTTCGTTAAGTTTGACATGAAAGCTCTGTGTTGCTTGATCGCCTGTCAAGTTGGTTTTTATTTTTTCTTTTAGTTCGAGTAGCTTCGCAATTTTTATTTTTTCGTATGAATGTGGCAACCAATGCCGTGGATGAATTGAACCTAGCCATTTACTTTCTTCGGTAAGCGCACGGATAATGTCGTTATTTAAATCTCTGTCGAGCTGTTTAACATAGGGTTGTAAGTACTTATAGTATTTTGCTAAGGCAGTTTTGGTGGGTTTGGGTAAGCCGATTAAAGCATGATTTTTGTACTTGGGTTTTTCTAGTATTGTAAAAAAAATTTTAAATGCTTTTTGTGCTTCTTCCAGCTCAACTAAACGGCGTTTTGCTTTATTCACACGTTGTCTAGTTGCTTCGAGGCGCAAATCGATAAATTTGTCATCTTCGATTGTCACCAGCTCTCTTCCCTTCTGGGAAAATTTCACTACATTTGAAGTGTAATGAATTAATAATTGGTAGAATGGCTTTAATTGAACCATGAGAGGTTGAGAGAGAGTTCCTGGAGCAAGCAAAGCCTCATCTTCAATACGATCAACGAGACCAAATAAAGGGACTAGCCATTTGTATTTTAATTCAGCTAAATTATTGCGAATTACCTCTTGCGAAGATTCATCTAAATTCTTCATTTGTTCTAATGTGCTTTGCGAAAGGTAAATCACATGCCGGAGGATGTCGACGTAATAGACAACTTTGGCGGGTAAGAAAAAGTCATTATCCTTTTGTAAGCTCTCCAAAGAGAATAGTAACTTGTAACTTTCATTCCGTAGTTTGTCTAATTTTTTTTGATCTAAGGTTGGCTTTACCGAAGTTAGTTCGGGCGAATATTGCTGAATATAATTCGCCATTTGTTGAATATATCCAGGTAAAACAGCACTGAATTGAGTTAGAAAATGATAATCGACTTTCCCACTTCCAGCGCTCATTTGATCGACAGCAATCCCAGCTAATAGCCCTGCATTATAACTGATTGGGTACTCTTTGAGTTTCGCTGCAAATGCTGCAGCATCGTCCGCATGTTGGTTTGAAAAATCGGTAAAACGACGGAGTAGGCTGATAGCTTGCTTTATTTCGTCTGAAAAAATATTTGTCAAATCAATACCCAAGTGGGTTAGAACATAGCTGGCATGATATCCATGTTTAACTGTATGAAACCAAAGTTTATGAAAATCGGCTAGCCAGTTGCTTTTATTTCTTAAATTGACTGTCTCTAGGTCGCGAAATGCGAGTTCGGCATGATAAATGCCATTGATAGCTTCTTTAATTTGAGTGACTTGCTTTGGCTCGGTTTCAAACTGGGTGAAGGGCTCGCCGAATTTATTGATGTTTTTGAAGTAAGGTTGGATTTCAGGGCTAAAATAGGGACTTCGAATCTTGGCAAGAATTTGTTGCCGAATACTACGCAGTAGCTTAGAAGTTTGCCGCTCTTTAAAAGAATCTAACAGCTTTAAATAGTATTCCAGCATAAGGACTTTTAATTAGCCATAGAGATGGCGATATACTATATGATTATTATTAAGACAACCTTAAGGAACATAATATATTTTTCAAATTTTTCATGTGGACATGACAAAAAACAAAATGCATATGCCTCTAAAAAGTCAATTCTACGTTTTTTTGCAGAATTCAGGAATCCCCCACCACAGTTGGCTCGCCGTCGAATAGGTAACAGGAGATAGAACGGGTAAGAATCGTTTATCCTTTTTATTTTTTCCTGTGCAAGATTATTTTTCCGATCAATGCTAGGGGATGATACTCGATTGGTTTTATAATCAATCCACTGATCATTCTCTAAAATAAAAATTATGGGCAATTGGAAAACGATAGCGGATATTCGTCGCGAATACGGCGATTTGAATTTGAATGAAGAGTCAATACAAGAAAATCCGATAGCTCAATTTAAGCTTTGGTTTGAGGAAGGATTAGCTACAGAAAAAAGTGATCCTACCGCGATGGTGCTATCAACAGTTGATGAAAAAGGACGACCTGATTCTCGTGTAGTTTTACTCAAGGGATTGGAGGAGGGCGCTTTTGTTTTCTACACTAACTACAATAGTACAAAATCTTTACAAATTCAGCATACGCCTTATGCCGCATTAAATTTTTATTGGCCACAATTGGTGCGCCAGGTGCGAATACGCGGCCGGGTTAAGCGAGTATCGAGAAAACAATCGGACGCTTACTTTGCCTCAAGGCCAATTTCAAGTCAGTTGTCTGCGATCGCTTCCCCCCAGAGCCAAAAGATCGCTGATCGAAATGTATTGGAGCAAGCCTTGAATGAATTAATTGCTAAGCATGGACAAGAAGCTGTTGTGCGGCCAAAGCATTGGGGAGGATATACGGTTATTCCGGATGAGATCGAATTTTGGCAAGGCCGTGATAACCGCTTGCACGATCGAATCCTTTTCTACAAAAAAAGAGGGAAATGGAGTATTTGCCGTTTAGCACCTTAAGTACTTTTATTGAATGCCGGAAGCAAAATTTTGCCTTCCCTTTTGCCCTTCTTTAAGGGGCTATAATTTAAAACGGGCTAAAGTCAATATATTATTTAGAATCAGCTTATTAGCATCAAAATGGAGTTGCAAAAAGGGAACCAACAGAACTTCTTTTGTCAAGAAAGAGTAAAAAAAAAACTGTGTGAGGCATAGTAGGTCATATGGTCGTAGAATGGGAAGAAATGAAGTATTTATAAGGCAAAATTAAATCGTTTATTTGTTGGCAGGATAAATGCTTCGTTAGAAGTATCTGACATTTTAGGACGCTAACAAGAGGGCATTGAAATGAATGACACGACTACATTGTTACCACACATTAGGTTGCGTTTTAATATAGAACATCCGAGTTTAGAAGATTGCTATTCGTTTGGTTATGAGTGCGCTCAAGCCGAGGTGGAAGAGGGAGAAAATCCTTTTCGTGAAGGCAGCAAAGAATATGAGCAATGGCAAGAAGGATGGTGGGCAGGGTTTTACGGTGAGAAACCGTTGTTCGAACCCACTGAAAAAGCTGAGGAGCTACTCTCAGTAAATGAATATGAAGCTGCTAATGAGAACCATTATCCCTTTATCACCAGCTTAGTGAATAGTCATATATTGGCTAACGTGCTCAAAATAACAGGGGCAATTGCAGCAACTGCTGTAGTGGGTTATCAGGTCATCGAACTTGTTGCTTAAACTTAAACACACGGGGTGTATATTGTTTTACTCACTTGAACGAAGGTTGGTTGATTGTTCTGAATAGATGAATCAGCCAACTCGTCCTTTTAAATGGATTTTATTTAAACAATTTCATTACCATAGATTTCATTCGTGCTAGTTCACTAGGGTTAAATTCCTTATAAATTTCCGACCCAATATTAAGACAAACTTTGACTTTTTCACCTATTCCTTTTAGCAAATCAACACCTGATAGTTTGAGGAGTAAGATTTCATCTGCAATTTCCTTAGCCCAATTATCAAAATATTGCATACTAGAAAACACAGGGAGATAGTATTCGCCTCCTTCCTCTAAATAGAGTACCTCAGGCATTTCTGGGGATGAGTTTTTATCAATCGGGATAATAAAGTTCGCTTTAATAAATTCGAGATAAGCTTTATTCGCTTCCTTATTGTTTCCTGCTGCTTCAAAGGCATTTTTTATTGCTAATTCGAGACTATTCATTAAGACGTTACCTATAAAAATTAAGGATTATGGCTGAAAAAGTATACATGGATTGATAAAAATGGTAAGTTCCAGATCGTTCAATGTGTTGAAATAATCATCGCTGGCAGTATAATGTAGTAGCTTTTGTTGATTTATTGACCAAATAGTCGTTTGGATTAAATGCTGAAAGTGAGTTTCAGCTTCAATTAGGATGAAATATAGTAACTGAGTAGTGAATTTATGAATATGATAGCAATGTCTCAGAGTGAAAAGTCAGGTCGTATGAGTCGAATAGGCTTTGCGTGGATTGTTTGGGGATTGGCAGCGGCATTTTATTTTTCCGATTACCTCGCTCGGGTGGCTCCCGGGGTCATGCATCGAAGTTTACAAATTGATTTCGGGATCAATGAAGCACAGTTTGGTATTCTTACAGCTTCTTTCTACTTCCCCTATATTTTGATGCAAGTTCCGGTAGGGCTTACTGTCGATCGTATGAGTATTAGAGCTATCTTAACGGTTATGTCTTTAATCACGGCGTTAGGATGCGGGGTTTTTGGTTTAGCAGATGGGTTGATGATGGCATCTGTAGGACGAATGCTGATTGGTTTTAGTGCAGCCTTTGCTTTTGTGAGTTCATTACGATTAGCCACTTCCTGGTTCCCCCCTGCTATGCTAGGCCTATTGTCTGGTTTAACACAAGCCTTAGGAATGTTAGGGGCAGCTGCGGGTGAAGCGCCTGTCTCTTTTTTAGTCGCAAATGTCGGCTGGCGGCATAGCATGCTCATCATTGCGTTTTTATTCATAGCCCTCGCGGGTCTTTTATATCAATTTGTACAGGATGCCCCAGGAATCAAGCGGCGTGAAATTAAATATGAGAAAACCCTAAGTATTCTTACAAGCTTGCGTATTATTTTGTCTCACCGTCAAACTTGGCTTAATGCCCTTTATGCAGGATTTCTCTTTGGCCCAACGGCTGTAATTGGTGAAGCTATTGGCCCTGCTTATCTACAGTATGGCCGAGGTTTAACTGCTCACGCAGCTGCTTTTGCAACCGGTTTAATTTTCATTGGATGGGGAATTAGTGGTCCTTTATCAGGTTGGATATCTGATAAAATGGGGCGTCGTAAACCTTTAATGATATTTTCAGCTTTATGCGGAGTGATTTTGACCTCGATTTATGTTTTCTATCCGGGTCTTGATAAAACCAGTGCGTACATCCTATTTTTTGTATTTGGTTTGACTAATACAGGTGTAGCAATCGCCTACGCAGTTTCTACCGAGATACATGAAAGTAATGTCATTGGTACTTCGATAGCGTTCACAAACATGATTTCTATTTTTGTTGGCGCCTTAATGCAACCGCTTGTTGGCTTCTTGGTGGATTCTGTATCCGGCGCGCGTGCTTACAATGTAGAAACGTTATCACTTTCTGATTTCCAGGCTGGACTGCAAATATTACCGCTTTGCTCGTTAGTTGCCTTGATCTTAGCATTTACTGTAAAAGAAACATACTGTAAGCCTATCCGAAAGACATAGTAAGTGGCTGTCAGTTATCATTTTTTTCATGTATCTCTTTGCTAGTTAATGGAACTCGTGCTTTAATTACTGCTGTGCCTCTGCAGAAAAAATTGCATGCAGAGGTCAGACACTAACTCGGAGATAATAATGAAAAAATTCACAGGATTAGTGATTATTCTAGCTGCCCTAGTCCTCTTCTCATATTACGGTATGGGGTATCTCACTGAAAAGACGGTGAGAAAGGACCTCAACATAGTGAACCAATCCAATGGCCTTACTGCACACATCGAATCCTACAAGCGAGGCTGGTTTACCTCCAAAGCAATGCTCAACTGGGGCTTGCATGTACCCGAACATGTAGTGACTACAGCCAGTGGCCAATCAGAAACCGTGCCTGCGCAAGATTATAGTATGAAGATGCCCCTCACTATCCATCATGGGCCAATTATATTTGCGAATAAAACGGTTAAATTTGGTTTAGGTTATGCCCATACGGAGTTATCACTACCCCAAAAATTCGCTGAGCAATTGAGTAATACATTCTCTGCTGAATCCACTCAGCCTAAATTAGATTTAAGTTTGTTTGTCAGTTACTTGAACAATACAGGCATTGATGTTTCTGTTCCTGCTTTTAAGCTAATTGCGAAAGAAGGTAATGGGCAACTGGATTGGCTAGGGATGACTTCTTCTACAAGCCTTTCCTCCGATATGGATAATATCGATGGTAATCTTACTGTTGATGGTTTGCGTATTATTAAAGATCAGGTAAAAACCATCATGTCATCCGTGACAAGTGAATATAATTTGCATCGGACAAAAATAGGATTGTATACCGGTGATGCAAGTTTATCCTTCCCTTCTCTCGTTGTTACAAACAATGATAAGAAGATTTTTGAACTTTCCCAATTCGATGTCCATTCGGATACAAACATTGAAGATGGCCTATTTAACTCTCATTTTAAGTCATCTGTAGACAAAATAATGGCCAATGATAAAACTTATGGCCCTGGTCATCTAGAAATAGCAATTAGAAATCTTGATGCTGATGCACTAGCTAAAATCAATCAACAAGCAAACCAAATTCAACAGGGATCCGATGCGCAGCGCCAACAAGCATTGCTAGCTATTTTACCTGAATTGCCACAATTACTGAGTAAGGGTGCTGAGTTTGAAGTAACAGAAATGACCTTTGTGATGCCGCAAGGAACGGTTGAAGGTAATTTGCTTGTTTCTCTACCCAAGTCTGAAACGGCCAATCCTTTTGAATTAATACAAAAGATCCAAGGCAATGGGAAAATAAAAGTTCCGGCTGTAGTGGTTAAAGACCTTCTCACCGAGTCGATCAGACAGAGGATGATGTCTCCGCCACAACCCCAGACTGTTCAGCAAGGCATTGCACAGCAAATGCAACAGCAAGCAGGCCAACCAGCCAATACTGGAAATACCAGTGGTACAGCACCAGCGACTCCCGAGACGCCCGCCGCTACTGCGCCTACAAATCCAGCTGTTATTGCCCAGCAGGCTGCAGCTGCTGCAGATAACCAATTGGCATCAATGGTACAGTCTGGAATTCTAGTATCGCAAGGGAATGACTATATTATCGAAATGACCCTTAACCAAGGCCAATTAACAGTGAACGGGAAACCCTTTAATCCTGCGATGTTGAAATTACAATGAAAATAGATGGTAGGGCTCAGGCTGTGTAATGTTTATTTAGTAGCCGTCCGGATTTGGGTGCCAAGGTTTACCGCAAGAGCACCCAATACAATTCCCCGTTTGGTAGGAAATGAGCCCCAATAACGGAGGTTAAGAGAGTGAGTTAAAATTGCTTGATTCACTCGATATTTCCTGGTTTTTAAGCCAATTTTCTGAATGTAGGCTTGTCAGGAATTATTCTATTAGGTAAGATGCTGATTTTTAAAGGAGGAGTGAATAATAATGACAACAATCAGTAGTGAAGCCGGGGATTCAACTGCATCACTGGCCGCGAGTGTCACTCAATCAGTACAAAAATATTTCGCTGAGCTGAAGGGAACTGATCCTGTTGATCTGTACCAGTTTGTTCTTGAGGAAATTGAGACACCGCTATTCCGCGCTGTCATGGAACATTGCAAATATAACCAATCGCGCGCAGCGATTATGCTAGGCATAAGCAGAGGTACTTTAAGAACTAAACTGCGCAAGTATTTTGATGACAAATACGTTGGTACGAGAGATTAAATTTTGTTACCGCCAGCAGTGGTAAAAAGGAAGCATTATGCTTCCTTTGCCTTTTTATCTTCAACTAATCTAATTGATGGCGATCTATAATATTAAAAACGTGTTGAGTAGGAATTAGCAAACTTTTTTGGGCTAGTTTATTCTGTAAACATAGAGCTTACCGATTCCTCGACGTTCACCCGCTTTATTGCCTGCGCAAGCATATCAGCTAGGCTGACTACCCTGATTTTTTCGCAACGTTTGGCAGATTCGCTAAGGGGGATGGTATCAGTAACAACGACTTCGTCCAAAGAAGAATGTTTGATATTTTCTACGGCTGGTCCTGATAAAACAGGATGAGTAATGTATGCCCTAACACTGGTAGCGCCATTACGTTTCAATTGGTAAGCGGCTGAGCACAAAGTTCCTGCTGTATCAACGATATCGTCAATAATAAGGCAATGCCTTCCAGCCGGCTCACCAATAATGTGCATAACCTCTGATTTGTTCGGTCCACTACGTCGTTTATCAATGATTGATAATTCGGCATCATTTAATAATTTTGCCATGGCTCGTGCCCGAACCACGCCCCCTACATCAGGAGAAACCACCATAAGATTAGGAAGATTCTGATGTTTGATGTCCTCAAGCAAGACAGGTGTGGAGTAAACGTTATCAACAGGCATGTAGAAAAAGCCCTGGATCTGGTCGGCATGTAAATCCACTGTAAGCACTCGGCATATTCCAACTGATGCCATCATATCCGCGACAACTTTCGCGGTAATAGGGACTCGCGCTGAACGGACTCGTCGGTCCTGGCGGGCGTAGCCAAAATAAGGAACAACGGCGGTAATTCGTCCTGCAGAAGAGCGACGCAAAGCATCCGCCATAATGAGCAATTCCATTAAATTATCATTTGCGGGGGCACAAGTCGACTGTACAACAAATACATCACGGCCACGGACGTTCTCAAGTATTTCAACCATGGTTTCGCCGTCGCTGAATGTCCCTACTGTCGCTTGACCGATTGGAATCTGCAGATGGGAAGCTATTTTAAGAGCCAGCTCTGGGTTAGCATTGCCGGTGAAGATCATCATTGTCGACATGTGTAAAAAGCCTTCGTGAGTTTAGCCAGGTATCTTAAACACATAGCAGAAGACAGCCAGAAAGATATAGTTATTATTTGAGCGATCCGGTGAACGCATCCTTCCCGGGTATCTTCTGCCGTCTGTTTACTTGAATCAACAAGATTGTGGCTGGGGTGCTAGGATTCGAACCTAGGAATGCAGGGATCAAAACCCTGTGCCTTACCACTTGGCGACACCCCAATATGTTTTGTAGATTCTTATCTATTCTTCCATGAATGTTGTGCACTACTGCAACGTGCTGCGTATTTTGCAAAGTATTTAAGGTCTTGTCAACGGGATGTCAGTTTATTTTTACATTTCTTAAGTTCGGGAAGCACATTTAAGCAATAGCCAACAATTATATTCATACACCCCGTAATTGATGGCTATCGAGTGCTCCCCAACTTTAAAGCCTCCAGTTTCTGATAATGAACTTGATGAAAATGCCATTACCCTGGAGCCTTACATGAGTAGGAAGGAGGGTGCCTCCAGCAGAGGTATACTGCAGGTATTGAATGGTATAGCCTGCTTGCTTTAATTGCGTTAAGTGGCCTGCAGGATCACGTTTCTCCCCTTGAATGGCAGCAGGAGCCGGAACCCCTCTAATCCAATAATACAGATTAGTAACAGGAAGGCTAACCCCCGTTTGTTTTTTTAACAGAGATTCCGCACTTGAAGACGTCACCGTTTTAGGGCCATCACGCAGGGTTACTGCCCCTCCGCTTCTGCTAATCATCACTGCCCCACTTCCTAAAGGGCCTGATAAGCGAATTTGATATTGACTGGCTCCTCGTTGCATCCAATTCACAGAAGCACTCCATCCCTTATTTTTACTTCGCGCGGCCAGTGCTCCTGAAATATCCCAGGATGATACTCTGGAGGCTGCTGAGGTTGACGATTTGGCGACTTTTTTCTCTTTTTCAGCAGATTTAGCCGCTATGTCTTTTGATCCTTTTTTATTTTCGGCGAGTGTTTTGCTATGAACCGATAATGCTTCTGGTTCATTTGCAGTGGATTCAGGTTGATCGGTTGTCTTGGAGACAGACTCCTTATTGTTGCTTGGCGTTTCTGTTTCAACAGAAACTTGTGGAACCTGGGAGGGTTCAGGGCTAAGATGAGTTTCAATAGGTGAGCGGTGTGCGCAGGCCGAAAGTAGCAAGAAAGAAATAATACAAATACTGCGAATGGCAATCATTTGCAATCCTCCGTTCCATCCTTGTTAAGGCAATAGTTTTTCTTATCACAATACGCTAGACTGCCAAAACTTGCAATTAAAGCTTGTTATCATGAAACACAAAGCAATTTATCCAGGAACTTTCGATCCAGTGACTAATGGTCATGTGGATATTATTACTCGCGCGTCCAAACTATTTCCCGAGCTTATCGTTGGAGTCGCAAGTAATAGTGCCAAGCGGCCTTATCTTTCCTTATCAACGCGAATCGAGCTAATTCAAGAAGCAGTGAGAGATTTACCAGGGGTCTCGGTTATTGGGTTTGATACCTTGTTGATTGATTTTGTCCATGAGCAAAAAGCAGGGATTATTTTGCGTGGCTTACGCGCCGTCAATGATTTTGAATATGAATTTCAGCTAGCGGGTATGAATCGAAAGTTATCTAAGGAAATTGAGACTTTATTCTTAACCCCGTCTGAACACTTGATGTTTATCTCATCAACCTTAGTTCGAGAAATTTCGTCGTTAGGCGGCGATGTTTCTCAATTCGTACCAACTTCAGTGGTTAGAGCTCTTGAGCAAAGGAGAAATCAAAATCCATGAAGCAATTTCAAGCAACATTGCTACTCGTCATGCTCATAGGGATAAATGGAATTTGTAGGGCAGATTTTCCTTCTACCCCTCCAGCTTATGCTGTGGCTTCAGCCCACCCCCTGGCAACCAATGCTGGATTGGAAGTATTAGCTGCAGGTGGAAATGCGTTTGATGCGGCGGTGGCTGTTGCCGCAACGCTCTCGGTAGTAGCACCTTATCATTCTGGTTTAGGGGGGGGCGGTTTTTGGTTATTGCATATCGAAAAGGATAAAAAAAATGTTTTTATCGATGGGCGGGAAACCGCGCCGCTTGCCGCCCACAAAGACATGTTCTTGGGAAAAGACGGTAATCCGGTCCCGGGATTGTCACTTAATGGCGGATTAGCTGCAGCGATTCCTGGTGAGCCAGCTACCCTTGTTTATGTTGCCCAACATTATGGACGCCTTCCTTTAGCAAAATCATTGGCACCTGCCATTCGTCTTGCTGAGCTGGGTTTTCCGGTTGATCATCAATTCAATTATTTCCTTACACTACAAGATCGCTTGCAAATGTTACAGCGTTACCCCGATAGTGCTGCCGTTTTTTTGAATCATGGAAATCCTTATCGAATTGGTGAACGACTTAAGCAACCGGATTTAGCTAACACGCTAAAAACATTAGCAGAGAAAGGTCATGATGGTTTTTACCGCGGAGAAATTGCTAACCGGTTAGTGAAAGGGGTGAGGGCGGCAGGAGGAATCTGGTCTTTAGAAGATTTAGCTCGCTACCAGATTAAAGTCCGTGAACCTTTGCAGGGGGCCTTTCATAACATGTTAATTATTACAGCCCCTCCACCTTCGGCTGGAGGGGTGGCTTTATTAACCATGCTAAACATTCTGGCCGATTACCCGTTACAGTCTCTAACTAAAGTCCAATGGGTTCATTATCTTGTCGAAGCCATGCGACTTGCTTATTGGCAACGTGCAAGATTTTTGGCCGACCCTGATTTTGTTCGAATCCCGTTGGATATGCTTTTGTCTGCTGAGAATGCAAAGCAGTTGCGTCAACTGATTCCTGCCGATAAAGCGTTACCTAGCGAAGCGTTACAAGGAGAAAAATCGAATGTAGAAAGTCAAAGCACCACTCAAATGGTTGTTTTAGACAAAGAAGGTAACCGTGTATCTGCAACCATGACCGTTAATTACATCTTCGGTTCGAGTGTTGTACCTGCCGGGACTGGAGTATTGCTTAATGACGAGATGGATGATTTTTCCATTAAGCCAGGCACAAGAAATGTATATGGTATAGTGGGAAGCGATGTCAACGCTATCCAGCCTGGTAAAAGGCCATTATCAAGTATGGCTCCGACTTTTCTTGAAATGCCAGGTCGCTTAGCTATCTTTGGCACACCTGGCGGCAGTCGTATCCCCACGATGGTGTTGTTGGCTTCCTTAGCATTTAATGATTTTCAGGGGGCAATTACTATGGTTGCTGCTATGCGCTTTCACCATCAATATTTGCCTGATTGGATACAAGTTGAACCAGAAACTTTTTCTCCTGCACTCCAGGCAGACTTAAAGGCAATGGGCTATAACTTGATGTTACTAAAACAGTACTATGGCGACATGCAAGCAATTACTTGGGATAAAGCAAATAACGTGGTTACTGCTGCCTCTGATCCAAGAGATATGGGTTTAGCTGTAGTTATGACTCAAAAGCAGCAAGCGGGTTATGGTTTTAAATATTAAAATGAGTCGGAGATCGACCTTGGGTAAATAAGACCAACCTGCTCAAGTAGTCCCTTCTAAGTGACAAGCAATTATTCACCCACGAGTTGCTTAATGGCTTGGTGAACTCTCTCAACCAATTGATCTCGCGTTTCGTAGGTATATTGAGAAGCATCGATAGCTTTGCCAACATGTATCTCTGCGGTTTGATTGAGGTTAAATTGCGTAGTCCGTGCCGGAAGAATATCATAAGCACCGCGAATTCCAATGGGAATAATTGTGGCTTGAGCGGCAATGGCCGTAATGAACGCCCCTTTTTTAAAAGGGGCAAGTTTGCCATCTTTTGAGCGTGTTCCTTCGGGTGCTATCCACATGATGATCCCGCTTTCTAATAGTTGGCGAGCCTGTTCCAAATCTTTCACTGCTTGGTGTCTATTATGCCGATCGATAAAAGGGAATTCTGCAGCAGCCATACCTTTCCCCATGAGCGGTATTTTTGATAATTCTTTTTTAGCGAGCATGCGGATCGAATAATCGGGAAATGCTTTAAAACTAATAGGAATATCATACAGGCTACTATGGTTACACATGATGATAGTGGCTTTACCGGGCTGCGGTTTGACACGATGTGGATTGATGACCTCACATTTCACTTTCACTAAATTAAGAATACGATTCGCCCAGTGATGGATTGTTTTATCCACCCATGCGCGGTTTGTTGTACCCGTAAAACCCCTTACTATAGACCGGATACAAGCATCTGCTGTGTATAAAGCAGAAAGAACCATTATCCACTGGGTGTGTAATTTGCTAATTTTCATAATAATGATGGATTATAAATAGATGGCTTGATGATACTGCAACTGTTTAAGGTTGCGAAGAGAAAAGAATGCTTAGTCTTATGAATTTCGGTGAATAATGGGCTTGAAAAAGAGATAAAAACAGTTCGGTCAATCTTTACCCCCTAACTTTTTTAGGTTGGCATACAGGACAATATGCAGAATTACGGCCGGCGATGGTAAGGGTTTCGATTGTAGTTCCGCATTGATAACAGGGCAGATTTTTGCGGCCATAAACTTGCAATTTATTGGTAAAATAACCAGGTTTACCCTCTGCGGAGTAAAAATCACGTAGAGTTGTACCCCCAGCATTAATTGCCTGTTGCAATACTTGTGTAATTGACGAAACAAGTTTAGCAAACTCATCATAAGTTGTTTGGCTTGCAGGGGTCAGTGGGTGGATACCCGCATAAAATAAACTTTCAGTGGCATAGATGTTACCAACCCCAACCACAATGTCATTCCTCATAATAAAAGCTTTCATAGTTTGAATTTTGCTATGAGCACGAGCGGATAAGTATTCTGGATTGAATTCTCTAGAAAAAGGTTCGGGACCCAAATGCGCTAGAAGAGGATGTTGCTCGGGATTCTTCTCAATATAAAGCCAAAGGCCAAAACGGCGTGGGTCATTGTATCGAAGCACTTTTCCATTACTTAATATAAAATCCACGTGATCGTGTTTCCCTGCGGCTACATCCTGCCTAACAATGCGTAAGTGGCCAGACATTCCTAAATGGTTGAGCAGATAACCTTCAGATAAATCGAATAGTAGGTATTTTGCTCGACGTGAAATGGCTTTAATTTGCTTGCCCACACAGAGTTGGCGAAGGTCTGGTTGAATCGCCAGGCGTAATTGTTGGTGTCTTACAACGAGGTCAGTGATTGTTTGATCAAGCAAAAATGGACTGATGCCAAGTCGCGTGATTTCTACTTCAGGTAATTCAGGCATTAGTCTCGATCATTATGTTCTATAATTCGCCCTTTGGTTTTAACGGGTGGTTTGCTAACCTGACGGGGAAAAAGGAAATTTTTTACTGAATAAATTGCCCACATCACGGAACCGATCAAAAACCCCCACATCAACACATAGGAAAACATAATAAACAGCCCTATTACGAGGGCAATGGCAATTCCTAAAATAAGAAAGGGAATTAAATTCTGAAAAATGCGTTCTACTTTACCATTCATGTCTCTATCCTGAGGAGTTGCGTTAAGTCCTATTGAACAAGTTATATCTAAAATTATCGTTCACAAGGTGAATTGTTGCAACGAAATTATGTGTTTTGTGATATTATAAGCTAAAGACTGCTGATATTGTTTATCTAAATCCAGGTCGTTGTTTGTGTTTTATACCGGATTTTAGTCTATTATCATCATCAAATCATTAATTGTAGTCGGAGTAACTTATGATCTATGGTATCTTAAACCTGTCATTATGGGGTTATGTGATAGCAACAATAGTGTTAACACAAATTACCATTGCTGCAGTTACTATATACCTACATCGATATCAAACTCACCGTGCTTTAACTTTACATCCGCTTGTTAGTCATTTTTTTCGTTTCTGGCTCTGGCTCACTACCGGGATGATTACTGCTGAGTGGGTAGCCATTCACCGCAAACATCATGCTACCTGTGATATAGAGGGCGATCCGCACAGCCCTAAAGTTTTAGGTTTGAAGAAAGTATTCTGGCAGGGTGCTGAGCTTTACAGGGATGCAGCTAAAGACAAAGAAATGATCGCCAAATATTCTCATGGTACTCCAAATGATTGGGTGGAGCGCAACGTTTATAAACGATTTTCCTCCAAAGGTATCCTCCTCATGCTTATCCTTGATCTTGTACTTTTTGGTCTTCCTGGGATTACGATATGGGCGATTCAAATGATGTGGATACCTATTCATGCTGCCGGTGTTATTAATGGCATCGGTCATTATTTTGGCTATCGTAACTATGAATGCCCGGATGCTGCAACCAACATCATTCCTTGGGGATTTTGGATTGGTGGTGAAGAATTACATAATAATCATCACACTTTTGCTTCTTCTGCTAAATTTTCTGTGAAATGGTGGGAGTTTGACATTGGTTGGCTCTACATACGCTGTCTCTCGTTTTTGGGTCTTGCCAAAGTTAAAAAGTTACCGCCTAAATTGGCTCGCGATACAGGAAAGCTGCATATCGATCTGGATACAGTTAAGGCTGTAATAGGTAATCGCTTTCAAATCATGTCTCATTACTATAATCGGGTTGTCCGCCCAATTTTAAAGCACGAACGCTTAAGCACAGTAAATAAAGCCGATAAGCGTTTATTTCAGCGTGCAGGAAAGCTATTGCGCCGTCAAGATACCTTACTGTCGCCAAGGGCAAAAACACGGCTACAAACGTTGTTAGAAAGATATGAACAGATTCGTGTTGTTTATAACTACCGTCAATCATTGCAAAATATCTGGCTGAAGACGGCTAGCTCACAAAAGGAACTAGTAGAGGCACTGCAGCAGTGGTGTAAACAAGCGGAAGAATCAGGTTTAGAGGTTTTGCGGCAGTTCGCTCTGCAAATCAGAGGTTACGTGCTGCAACCAGCCAAACTAAGTTAGTGCCTTTTTGCTCTCCTGCACTAACTTTCTCTCCTTAGAGATAGCTCCCTGATTTCGAGGGGTAGCTATCTTTCTGAAATCCCCTGTGTGCACACATAACTTAAACGCCAATTATTGGTATACATGGTGTCCTGTTTCTAAAAACAAAATTCTGTTTAATATGCATTAACGCCCCAACAATTCTGGAAATTCATAAATAGGGAATAATCTGTTGCTAAAATAATAATATTAACCAACAATGAAGATTGACATTAGATTACTTTTGCTTTGAAGTAGTAATACCAATCACAATTGAGGAGAGCAATTTATGGAACGGATGACGGCTGTTGTAACGGGTGGTACCGGTGGGATTGGCACGGCTATTTGCAGACGACTTGCGTCAGAATACCAAGTTGTTGCTTGTTACTATAAGCATGGAAAGCATGAGGAAGCTAAGCATTGGCAAGAGATTCAAAAAGAAGCAGGCTACGATATCGATATCATTTATGCCAACATCGAGAATTTTGCTGATTGTGAAAATCTCGCCTCTCTTGTGATGGAGCGTTATGGGCGCATTGATGTTTTAGTAAATAATGCAGGAATCACTGCGGATGTGAGTTTGAAAAAAATGACACCAGAACAGTGGCAGCAAGTCATTGATGCTAATTTAAATTCAGTTTTTAATGTGACGCGAAATGTGTTGCCTGCCATGTTGGATAAAGGGTATGGGCGAATTATTAGTATATCGTCAATAAATGGCCGCAAAGGTCAATTCGGTCAATGCAATTATGCATCCAGTAAGGCGGCACTCTTTGGTTTTAGCAAAAGTTTGGCTCTAGAAGTCGCTTGCAAAGGAATTACAGTAAATACTATTTCTCCCGGTTATATTGAAACACCAATGCTGGCTGGAATGAAGGAAGAGGTTCTACAAAGTATTATTGCTAATATACCTGTTGGCCGCTTAGGAAAACCTGAAGAAATTGCAGAGGCAGTTGCGTTTCTTGCAGCTCCTGGAGCAGGTTTTATAACAGGTGCTAATCTGGATATTAACGGCGGACAGTATATGTAACCTCAGGGAGAGGAATGGTATGCAAAAGGATAAAATTGCACTGATCACTGGTGGTATGGGTGATATTGGTACAGCTATTGTTAAGCAGTTGAATCCTCTCTACGGTAAAGTGATTGCGCTTGATGTTGTTCCTGGGGATAAGGCTGCCTTGTGGCAGTCTGAACTGCATCAACACGGTTTTCAGCAATCGTTGTTCCGACGTATGGATGTAACGGATTTCGATCAGTGCAAAGTAGTCATTGACAGCATTATTCAAGAGTTTGGTCGTATTGATGTGCTGGTAAACAATGCGGGCATCACTCGCGATGCAGTATTCAATAAAATGACGAAGGAGCAATGGGATGACGTATTACGGGTTAACCTTGATGGCATGTTTAACGTAACTAGGCATGTAGTGGATTGCATGCGCAGGCAAGAAAGCGGGCGGATTATCAATATTTCTTCTGTGAATGCGCAGAAAGGGCAATATTCACAGGCCAATTATGCTGCTTCTAAAGCGGGTATTTATGGTTTTACTAAAAGTCTTGCCCAGGAATTAATGGCAAAAAATATAACTGTTAATAGTATTTCTCCAGGTTATGTGAACACACGGTTAATGCAAGGGATTCGCCCAGATATATTGAAGTCGATTATTGAATTAATTCCTGCAAAACGGCTCGCGGAGCCTGAAGAAATTGCGTGGGTAGTGGAGTTCTTGGTTAATGATAACAGCCGTTATATCACCGGAGCTAATTTAAGTATTAATGGTGGATTACACATGTACTAGTAAAATGCTAATAAATCAAGGTAAACAGAGCATGAACATTTAGTTGTCATGATATTTGCATCTATCCATCATGGAAAAGCCTTATCTTCGTGTGAGATTAAAATGGCAAGATTAATAAAGAAATATAAAAACCGTAGACTTTACGATACAGAAAAAAGTCAATATATTACAGTCGAGGAGCTTCAATCTTATGTCATAGATGGTATCCCTTTTCGCGTGGAAGATTCGACCACGGGCAAGGATATAACCACCGCTACCCTTCTGCAAATTTTTGTGGAAATGGAAAGCGGACCTACTCAGTTTCTAACTCAGGAGATGTTGCGTCAATTAATCATTCTTGCTCATCATCCGATGAGCAAGTCATTTAAAGACATGTTGGAGCAGATGTTTTCTGGGTTGGAAAATTCGTTAGGAAGAAATCATTATCTGAATGATTACCAGAAGGCAACGGACACCTGGAATCAACAAATGCAAGAGTTCATGAAGCAATGGCAAGGTTTTTTTAAGCCTTGAACGAACGACTATGCTGCAACGCAAAAAAATCAATCTAAATGCTTGACAGATGGATGGAGAGAGTACTAATCTAATATTGTGCGCTGCAACATTTTGAGGAGATAATGATGAATCAACCTTTCGAAAGATGGAGTGAGTTAGCAAAAAAATTGCAAGCTCCTTTTCAAGAAATTGCTGAACTCAATGTAAAAACTCTACAAGGTTTTAATTACATCAAACCAGATGAGTTGGCTAATCTAAAAAAACCAGAAGAATTGTTTGAAAAGCAAATTAGTTTAGCAGTTGAGAACGGCCATAAGGCATTAGACTATATGCAAAAGTCTTTTGAAATTATGGAAAAAGCAATGCTTTCTTTTGTACAAGAAGTCAAAAACAAAAGCGAATCTAAGCATTAATTCTCTGGGCAAAGAAAAAAATTAGATGACTGATAGTGGGTGAGCTTTCTGACCCTGTTCAGGCACGCTCTAATTCATCCTCACCAATTGCCACGTTTTAGACGTGGCAATAGTTACCTCATGAATAAAATAAATTCCATTGGTTAAATTCCCTATTGATGATTTTGGCAAATTAAGAAATAAAATCTTTAATTATGTTGCATTGCAAAAAAATAAAAAGGAAATGCCTTGACATATGGTTGTTCAAATACTAATCTATTATTGTGCGCTGCAACATTTTGAGGAGAATATAATGAACCAACCATTTGAAAAGTTAAATGAGATAGCAAAAAAATTGCAAGCACCTTTTCAAGAAATTGCTGAACTTAATGTGAGGACTCTTCAAGCAGTTAATTATCTAAAACCTGAAGAACTAACCACGATAAGAAAACCAGAAGAACTCTGGGAAAAGCAAATCAATTTGGCTGTAGAAAATGGTCACAATGCATTAAATTACATGCAAAAAACATATGAGATCATTGAAAAAGCCATGCTTTCGTTAATGCAAGAAACAAGAAAAAATAATCCTTTGCATTAATCGTATTTTCGATTGAAAGAAAGACTACCGCCCGGTAGTCTTTTTTATTCCAGATTTATCCTGCCTCTCATTAAATCCCAAGGTTAAGCCGCGGCATCGGTGTCTGTGTTTGTACGCTCAAGAGGTTCCGGGCTTCCTTTTCCTTGTAAAATTACCTCGCTCTGATCATTCGGTACACTTGACGCTTCTTCAGGTTTACTCAGCGGTGGAGGCTCAATTTGCTCAGGGTGAGTTTTGTAAGTCTTATGCACATATTCACCTGGTGCGTCAATTAAGCCTTTAAAAGGCAATTGCGCAAAGTTAGGCGCATCAATAAGTTGTCCAGATTGGTTCTCTAGCCATTTTAGCCATTCAGGCCACCATGAACCAGGAATATGTTTCGCTTTTTCTAACCATTCTTCTGCGGTTTGTGACGTGCTCGTATTACGATAAAAGCCATACTTATCACTGCCGGGTGGATTTATAATGCCGGCAATATGCCCTGATCCACCGAGTAAAAAGCGTTTTTTCCCGCCAATATGCTGGAAGCCAAGGTAGGTTGTTTGCCAGGGAGCGATGTGATCTTTTTTGGTCGAAACAAAAAACGTTGGGATGTCGATTTTGCTTACATCAAGCGGAATATGATTAAGACGAATTTTACCCGGTTTAATTAAATCATTGTGCAAGTACATCCAACGTAAGTATTGAGAATGCATTTTGGCGGGCATATTAGTGACGTCTGCGTTCCAAAATAAAATATCAAAGGGTACTGGATTTTGCCCTTGAAGATAATTCTTAATGAAAAAAGACCATACTAAGTCGTTGGCGCGCAAAGAGTTAAAAGTGCTTGCCATAAAACGCCCGTCTAGAAAGCCTTTGGAATGCATTTCTTCTTCAATATGTACAATTTGTTGCTCATCAATAAACACGGAGATATCGCCCGGATCGCTAAAATCAATCATTGAGGCAAGAAAAGTAGCTGAACGCACTGGTTTTTCATTATGTGCTTTCTGGTAAGCGAGCATACAGGCCTGTAATGTTCCGCCGATACAAAAACCAAGGGTATTCACTTGCTTCACCTTAAGCTGCTCTTGGATGACTTTAATAGCAGCCATTGGTCCATCATTAAGGTAGTCAAACAATCCTTTCTTGGCATAGCTTGCATCAGGGTTGACCCAAGAGATGATAAAGACAGTGATTCCTTGTTTAACTAGCCAACCGACGAACGAATTGTTTTCACTCAAATCTAAAATGTAATATTTATTGATCCACGGCGGAATCATCAATAAAGGAACTGCCCTCACTTTTTCAGTTTGTGCGGTGTACTGGATCAACTCCATCATGTCATTACGGAAAATGACTTTTCCGGGAGTCGTTGCAAGGTTTTGACCAACTTTGAAGGCATCCGTATCCGTCATCTTGATGATCAAACGAGAAGAACCAGCTTCAATGTCGGTAAGTAGATTTTGCAATCCTCGTAAAAGGTTTTTTCCATGGCTTTGGATGGTTTCTGCCATCAGTTGCGGGTTCGTGTGCAGGAAATTAGCGGGTGAGAGCGCATCTAAATATTGTCTTGCGAAAAACTGTACCCTTCTGGCAAGTTGCTTATCGCCATATTCAATGTGTTCAAGCAATGAATTCATATGCTCGCTGGCGAGTAAATAGTGTTGACTCATGAAATTAAAAAAGGGATTGTTTACCCATTCATCGCTGCTAAACCGACGATCAGCAATCGGCATCGGTTTACCTTCGAGCCAGCAATTGAATTGCTCGTGTGCTAAGCTCAGTGCATCTTGCCAGTAGGCAATTTGCATTTTCCAGACTTGCTCGGGGTTTTTTAGGATAACAGAAACTAAGGATTGAAAATCTTTAGTCAAATCCATGTATTGCTTTACAAGTTTTGATAACTGCGCAGGTTGTCGTCTAAATCCTTGCAAAATCCGCATGCTTTTTTCAGCAACCGAGCGCATGATTTCACTGAGTTCTGTGTCCTGGGTCATCCGAGCTCCTGAAGGCCATAGTTGTTCTATTGTCATGTGTTTTCTGAGGGTTCGTCAATTCTGTTTTTGTTTTCCCCTGGATTTTTAAAAGGGATAACTACTTATGAAGTATAGGTTTTTTCTAAAATGAAAACAAATTTTACAGTTTTATTTATAAACTTTAGTTAATTTTATTTAGTTTAGATTATAATCGATGCCGGTTGACCTTATGGAGCAAGTAATTATGGCGTATAGGTTAAGAAGCGTAGTGAAATATGCGAAAGGCATGGCTGATGAACTTTACGCTGAGTTTCATCCTGTGTTTCAGGATAAGAAGCAGCAGCCTGTGGAAATGAAGGTGCATTGGGGAGATCATCTTGAGCAAGTGAGGCGTCACCGCCAAATTTTCCAAGAGCAATCAGCCTCTAAGACTGCGTTAGCGGCTTATGCAAGGGCAGTGGAATATAGCGCGCAATACCTTATCGATAAAAATATTCAAGTCCAAAAAGAGAGAATGGATGAAATTGTTCGTTGGGTCGATGAATTGAATGTTGCCTATAAGTCCCTTTATCCGCAAAAACCCATATATCCCCCTAACCCGATTAGAAAGCCAGTGGAACACCATTTTTCAGGCGGTGCAAAAGGTTTTAGTGAGCTAGCACACGAAGCGACAGTGAAGCGGGAGCTTCAAGCACACCAACCAAAAAAAACGATAAAACAGAAAGCCAAACAATTGATATCAATTGGCTCGGATGAAGAAGAAATTTTGCAAGAACAAGATGTTGGAGATTTCTTAGACAGCCAAGAGTTTGGTAAATTAAAAGAGTATTTGGAAAGAACATTACGACATGATGATCGCAGCCATTCTTATTTGTGTGGACTAATCAATTTAAGCGTAAATAAAATTGCACCGCTTGAAAGGCTTATTATGGCTTTGGAAAGCCAATCCACTGTTGAGGGAATCAAAAATGTATTGCAAAATTTTTATAGTTCGAAAAATCATGCAATAAGTCATGATGGAGAAAAGACTTGGGGCGAATCCGACTATGATATTTTAAATAAGGGACAAAATATCACCACAAGATTTTTTGGTTTGCGCACAACTACAATTAGCCTGATTGATGATTTGGCAAAATCAATTGGCTTTAATCCTGCTTTAACTGAAAGCATTAATCAAAGTGAGTCAAAGTTTGCATTTTGAAAGGGTGAAATGCATTTGCAGGGACGCAAAAACTTCTCCTTTATCTTTTTTCCAAGTTATAATCCTTTACCTTTTATATTCTTAGTCTCTAATGCATTTAAAACAGTTAAAACTGGCTGGGTTTAAATCCTTTGTCGATCCGACTATTGTGCCTTTCCCAAGCCAATTAGTTGCTGTGGTAGGTCCGAATGGATGTGGCAAATCAAATATCATTGATGCAGTCCGCTGGGTGATGGGAGAGAGTTCTGCCAAGAATCTGCGTGGTGAGTCGATGACTGATGTCATTTTCAATGGGTCGTCACAACGCAAAGCGGTTGGTCAGGCTTCAGTGGAATTAGTGTTTGATAACAGCATGGGGCGTTTAGCGGGACAGTACGGCAGTTATCAGGAAATAGCGGTCAGACGTGTGGTAACCCGGGACGGGGACTCGGTATATTATCTTAATGGCAGCCGTTGCCGCCGCCGCGATATTACTGATATTTTTCTTGGAACCGGTGCGGGCGCCCGCGGCTATTCCATCATCGGCCAGGGAACGATTTCACGCATTATCGAAGCACGGCCTGAAGAGTTGAGGGCTTATCTTGAGGAAGCCGCAGGTGTATCTAAGTATAAGGAGCGTCGCCGAGAAACGGTATTGCGCATTGAACATACGCGTGAAAATTTAGCCCGTATCGCAGACATACGTGATGAGCTGGATAAGCAGCTGCAGCGGCTTGAGCGTCAAGCGAAAGCTGCAGAACGCTATAAAATACTTAAGACAGAAGAGCGTTTATGTAAAGCGGAAATTTTAGCGTTAAGATGGCGATCCCTAACGGAAGAGCAGCAAAAAAAGCAAACCGAATTAAACTCGCTATTATTGGATTATGAAAAACATCAAGCCAATGCCGCTGAAGCATATAAACAAAGCATAGAAATGCGAGAGAAATTTCATGGAGAGAATGAGGCATTCCAACAACACCAAGCCCACTTTTACCAGCTCGCGACTGACATTGCCCGTCTTGAAGAAAGCATTCAGCAGCACCAACGTGAAAAACAACGATTAAAGCTTGATCAACAACAAATGCAAGTCGATTGGCAACAGGCTAATCATCAGCTTAAGCAAGATCAAGAAGCCTTAAAAGCCAGTGAAGACCTGCTTATTGTTTTACAGAATAATTTACAAACTGCGCAGGAAGAATTCAATTGTAAGCAACAGGCATTACAAGAAAAGCAGATTGAGCAAAGCAATTGGAGTACTAAAACTCAGCAAAACCAGGCTTTTCTGGCAAATGCGATGCGGGAAATGCAAGTCGAGCAGGTTCGGTTACAGCATCTGAATGAACGTCGGCAACAAGCGTTGTCACGGTTGGAAAAAATCAATGATGAATTAAAAGTGATCGAACTGGATCACAGTGTTCAAGAAATTACGGTTCAGCAAAATACATTATCAACTCTACAGACAACTATTCGTCTTGAGGAAGATAAACATCGGCAAGTGCTTGACTCCAGTTTAAAGCTCCGCGAAAAGCTAACAGAAACTGAAAAGTTACTGCATCAAGCTCAAGATAAAGTTCATCGAATAAACACCCAACAAGCAAGTTTACTCGCTGCACAGCAAACTGCTTTGGGTCGGCAAGCAACCGCTTCAGAAAAATTGACCCAGTGGATGGATAAACCACGCTTGGTTGAAATAATCAAAGTCGATAAGGACTGGCAATTTGCTTGTGAGATGGTGTTGGGGGAAAGCTTGCAAGCTATTGTTGTTGATTCTCTAGATGACGTGTGGTCGGAGATGAGCCAATTGGATGGCGGTTCCGTGCTGTTTCTTACTCCCAATCAAGCGGCGGAAAAGAAAGTCAATTATCCCCGGTTATCCGATAAAGTCAGGGGTTGTAAGCCGAATTGGATGCATAAACTTGATACAATTTTCACAGCCTCTTCGTTGCAAGAGGCGCTCGATTACCTTAATCATCTCGATCTGGATGAATCGGTGATAACCGCTGAGGGATATTGGCTAGGAAAAGGATGGATAAAAGTTTGTGGCAAAGAAATCAAGGATGAGCCTAGTTTATTGCTTCGCCAGGAGGAAATAACCCGGTTAAATGAGACGCTTGTCATTGCTCAAGACGAATTAACCGCACTGAAAGATCTACGTAATCTTCTCCATGACCAAGTTAAAGAAAATGAACAGCAACTTGAGAGTATGCGCCAGAACCTATCCGCTAATAAAGATAATTTGCGTGCATGTCAGGCAGAAATTGCACATAAAGAACGCAGCTTGGAGCAGGTACAAATAAGGAAGAACGCTTTGGTGGGAGAGAGCGAAGATCTACACATTAATTTGGAAGAATTGATTAGCCAACAAGCCGCTACTGAACAATTGTTGCTAATAAAAAAGCAAGAGGTAGAGGCTTATGAGCAAGAACAGCATCAATCGAATAGCGAAAAAGCCGATCTTGAAAATGCGCTGCAGAGTTGTCGCTTAGCGGTGGAAGAAGTAAGGGCTGCTCTGCATCAGAACCAACTGGCAGCCGACCGGGAAAAATTAAAGAGCCAGCAACTTAGGGAAAATCTCAGACGAGAACAGTCACGCATAGAAACGTTGCATGATCGCATGGAGATCCTGGCGAATCGCTTACTCGAACTTGAAATACCTGATGCCTCACTCAGTGAATCTTTAAATGAGAAACTGGCTCAACATCGGGAATTAGAAGCAGAATTGGGTTTGAAGCGAGATGGGTTATCAAATTTAACTAAAGAATTAGAGTCGTTAGAGGCAGAAGTAAGAACAGAAGAAAAGCAGGCAAGAGCAATTCAGGAAAAAATCCAGCATGAACAAATGGAAGAGCAGGCTTTAGCTGTCCGTGCGGGTGGAATTCTTGAATCTTTGGCCGAGTTTGATGCAAATATAGATGCCTTGCTTGCTGCAATTCCTGCTGAAGTTAATCAAAATTTGCGTGAACAGCAATTACAAGATATTGTTGAGAAAATTAAACGATTAGGTGCAATAAATTTAGCTGCAATAGAAGAGTATGAAACAGAGTCTCAGCGAAAACAGCATTTGGACGAACAGTACAACGATTTAACAGAGGCTTTAGCAACGCTTGATGCTGCCATTGAAAAAATGGATAAAGAGACACATCAACGGCTAAAGACAACTTTTGATGAAGTAAATACTGCGTTTCAAGCACTTTTCCCCCGTCTTTTTGGTGGAGGACGTGCCATGCTGGAGTTAACGTGTGATAATCTGTTGGAAGCGGGTATTTTAGTCATGGCACAACCTCCTGGTAAGCGTAACAGCACCATTCATTTACTCTCGGGAGGGGAAAAAGCGATGACAGCAGTTGCCCTAGTCTTTGCGATTTTCCAGCTAAATCCCTCTCCGTTTTGTATGTTAGACGAAGTGGATGCACCCTTGGATGACGCAAACGTTAGGCGTTTTTGTGATTTGGTAAAAGAAATGTCACAATTCGTACAGTTCCTATTTATCACTCACAACAAAGTGACAATGGAATTGGCCGAACATTTGATTGGTGTAACCATGCGTGAACCAGGAGTCTCACGAATTGTCGCCGTAGATGTGGAACAAGCGTTGGCAATGACTGAGACTTGAAAATAAATTAGGAACCAGGGAGCGAAGCTTCCTACAAGGCAGTAAAAACAAACTAGTATAGGAGTAAACCATGCAGGCAAACTGGAGTCTTATCCTTAATGTTCTATTGCTCATTGGGGTTGTGATTACTATTGCTCGTTTAATGAAAGCAAGACGCCGAAGTTTAACGCCTGCCAGCCAGCCTTCTTTAGGAGCAGTTGAAAACAAACATTTTGACGATATTATCGCTGTAAGAAAAGTTAACTGTGAACCTCAAAGTGAAGTTACTCATCATGATACCATGGTAAAAATCACCCCTAGCAAAACAGTGGAAACAGAGCTTGCAGAGAAAATTGATCGGTCTGTCCCCGCAGAAAAAGGTAAGTCGATTATGATGTTTTTATTGGCCAAAGAAAATCGCCAATTAGCAGGTTATGAACTGCTGCAAACTGTTCTTGCTGCAGGTTTGCGCTTTGGTGAGGGAAATTTATTTCACAGGCATCAGCATGCCAATGGCCAAGGCCCTGTGCTTTGCAGCTTAGCGGCGGCTACACCAAGTGGTGTTTTTGACTTACAGAATATCGGTGCGTTTAGCGTGCGCGGACTTTGTTTATTCATGCATTCTTCCGGCAATTCGGCAATCGATGCTGAACGATTCACAGTCTTGTATGAAACTGCAAAACAACTTAGGGATGGTTTGGATACTCATCTACTCGACGAGCAAAAACGACCTTTATCAGAAGCAAGTTTAGCTCGCTATCGAAACCAGCTCAATATCCGTGAGCAAGAGCTTGCTCTGATATGATGGAGTATGTCGATTTTGGATCAAACCGCCATGCTGATTATAAAAATGGCTAAAATCGACGTACAATTGATGTAAGGGATAACTAAGTAAAATTTGTGCGAAGTGAGCTGACTACTTGATTTTAATCAGGGCAAGATCGTCATAATTCAAATGACCGGGCGTTGATTTACGTGAGGGGCATATCTGCGCGAAAAATTGCGTGGAATACTACCTTGTGTTTTGTTATTAAGGATTGTTACTTGCTGATTTAAACGGCTTGTTCTTCATGGGGGCACGCACAGCTTCATATAAATGAGAAAATATAGATGCACTATCCCTTGGATTTTTAAGCTACGCTGGTGAGTTTCGCGAATTATCAGTAAACTAAATCTTTTAACCACTCAAAGCAAATCATGAATCTAAATCTAAATAATATTGCTGAGTTGTTTAACAGCTCTTTTACGGAGAATCCATTCATCACTGGTGTTTCCATTGATAGCCGTAAGGTAACCCCTGGTGATTTATTTATTGCTTTGAATGGAGAAAATTTTGACGGCCATGATTTTATTAAAGATGCGGTTGCACAAGGCGCTGTTGCAGTTATTTGCAACCGAGCTAACAATCAAGTCACTGTTCCTCAAATTGTAGTGGCCGATACCCAGCAAGCTTTGGCAAAATTAGCAACGCATTACCGATTAGCGATTCACTGTCCGGTCATTGCCTTAACAGGGAGCAATGGCAAAACCACAGTGAAGGAGATGATCTCCTCTATTTTACCAAAACCATCTCACGCTACCCCAGGAAATTTAAATAATCATATTGGCGCACCATTAAGTGTATTGCAATTGCGTCCTGAACATCGTTATGCAGTATTTGAGCTTGGTGCCAATCATCTCAGAGAAATTGCTTACACAGTGGCTATAGTAAAACCAGAAGTCGCATTAGTTAACAATATCGCTCCTGCCCACATCGGAGAGTTCGGTTCAATCGATGGGGTGGCTCGAACTAAAGGGGAGATATATCAGGGCTTAAGCGAAGGTGGCACTGCGGTTGTCAACGATGATGATTCCTATGCACATTTTTGGGATGAATGGTTAACTGATAAGAAGGTATTGCGATTCTCTTTAACAAAACCAGTTGATGTCTACGCCCGAGAAATTGCTTTTAATGATACAGGTTGCGCGACTTTTACACTCGTATTGCCAATTGGAGAAGCCCAGGTTAGCTTACAAGTTCCAGGTGAGCATTCCGTGCGCAATGCTTTAGCGGCAGCGACTTGCTGTTACGCGATAGGAATTTCTTTGGCCGATATTCTAGAAGGGTTAAAGCACTTTCGCGGTGTAGCAGGTCGAATGACATTCTTAGATGGCAAAAATGACGCTGTCATTATTGACGATACCTATAATGCGAATTTGCGCTCCGTGTTGGCGGCAATTGAAGTGCTGGCAAAACGGCAGGGGCGTCGAATTCTTGCTCTAGGTGATATGGGAGAGCTTGGCGCATGGACGAAACAGCATCATGAAGAGATTGGCCATGTTGCCCGTGAACGAGGTATTGATCTCTTAATGACTTGCGGTGTGCACAGCGAACACAGTGCAAAAGCATTTGGTCCGACAGCACAACACTTTAAAAACCAAGAAGAATTGGCGCAAGATTTGCTCCCCAAACTAGACAAAGATACTACTGTTTTAGTGAAAGGTTCGCGCTCCTCAGCGATGGAAAAAGTGGTACAGCAGTTGCTGCGTTGAAACTTAAGAGTGTGTTATGATTGCGGCCTTTTGCTAAACAGATGCTGATCGCACAATAACTTTGAGGGATAAAACATGCTTTATTGGTTAACACAGCTACTCCAAGGGCAGTATCATGCATTTAGGGTGTTCCAATATTTGACATTTCGCTCTATTTTAGCTGCTTTAACCGCTCTTCTTGTTGGTCTTCTCTGTGGCCCCATGATGATAAATTGGCTTAAGAATTTGCAAATTGGCCAAATGGTTCGTGATGATGGCCCTAAATCGCATTTATCAAAAGCAGGAACACCCACTATGGGGGGGGTGTTAATCTTGCTCGCTGTACTGGTGAGTAGTCTGCTTTGGGGAGATCTGCGTCAGCCTGCCCTGTGGTTGGTCATGCTTGTGACAACAGGATTCGGTATAGTGGGTTGGGTCGATGATTACCGTAAAGTAGTAAGAAAAAATTCGAAAGGGCTGCCGGGGAGATGGAAATATTTTTGGCAGTCGGTTATTGCCCTGGTTGCAGTGGCTTATCTTTATCTGAGCCCAAGTATTCCAGTGACTTCGCAATTAACTGTCCCTTTTTTTAAAAATTTACTCATTAATCTCGGACCTTTATTCCCTTTGCTGGCTTACTTTGTCATTGTAGGCAGTAGTAATGCGGTTAATTTAACCGATGGGCTTGATGGGTTGGCAATTGTCCCCATCGTGATGGTTGCGGGAGCTTTGGGTGTTTTTGCTTATGCTAGTTCTAATGCGGTATACGCGCATTATTTAGCCATTCCTTATGTGCCCAATACAGGAGAGTTGACAATTTTCTGTTCTGCTTTAGTGGGTGCTGGCCTTGGTTTCCTTTGGTATAACAGTTATCCTGCTCAAGTGTTTATGGGGGATGTTGGTTCCTTGTCTCTCGGGGCTGCCCTTGGAATGGTGGCGATTATCGTAAGACAAGAGCTGGTGCTGTTAATCATGGGCGGTTTATTCGTTATCGAAACATTGTCCGTTATTTTACAGGTAGGGTATTTTAAATACACCGGTGGTAAGCGTTTATTTCGCATGGCTCCTCTCCACCATCATTTTGAGCTAAAGGGATGGTCAGAGCCCAAAGTAATTGTACGTTTTTGGATTATGACAGTCGTCTTCGTGCTTTGCGGATTAGCAACTTTAAAATTACGATAGGTGCAAATCATGAACCAACCACTCTATTTAGTCGCAGGTTTAGGCAAAACAGGTCACTCTATCGCAGGTTACTTGCGTCGGCGCAATAAACCGTTTGTGGTATTCGATACACGACGTGAAGTTGCCGGTTTATCAGAGTTTACCCGCCAATTTCCTGGGGTGGATGTCTTTCTAGGTGCATTTCCTACAACGCTTTATGAGCAATTAGCCGGCATTATTACAAGCCCTGGCGTTCCTCTTGATGAGCCTTTCTTACAACGGGCTTTCCAGCTAAATATCCCTGTCTATGGCGATATCGAGTGCTTGGCACAAGAAATAAATGCACCTGTCATCGCCATTACTGGAACAAACGGCAAATCCACAGTGACGACGCTAGTTGGTGAGATGGCTAAAGCAGCAGGGCTGGCAGCAGCTGTTGCGGGAAATATTGGGTCGCCTGTTCTTGATTTGTTAGATGATGGAACTGATTATGATTTGTGGGTGTTGGAGTTATCAAGTTTCCAGTTGGACTTAACGCATTCGCTAAAGCCGATTGCTTCGACCATTCTTAATATTTCACCCGATCATCTTGATAGGCATCATACCTTGGACGCTTATATTAAAGCTAAACAACGTATTTATCAGCGGGCGGAGTTACTTTTGTATAATCGCGAAGACAAAGCAACCTATCCCCAAAATAAGACGGCCGTAGTAACGAGTTACGGATTGGATGCTCCGGAAGAAGGCCAATGGGGTATCGTTGAGAAGTGCGGGAATCGTTATCTAGCCCAGGGAGGCAAGCTTTTATTGCCTGTTGAGCAACTTCGCCTTAAGGGTAAGCATAATTGGCAAAATGCGTTAGCTGCATGTGCTCTCGCTACTGCTGCCGGTATAAAAACTGAATCTATGATTAAAGTGCTAGAAACGTTTTCCGGTTTACCACATCGATGTCAGTGGGTGAGAAGCATAGACGGTGTTGATTGGATCAATGATTCTAAAGGGACAAACATAGGGGCGGCTATCTCGGCTATTTCCGGAATAGGGAGCTCTATGCAAGGAAAAATCGTCTTAATCGCGGGCGGACTGGGAAAAGGGGCAGATTTTACAGAGCTGCGTAATCCAGTAGCTGATTATGCTCGCTCAGTGGTTTTAATAGGCGAAGATGCAGATAAAATTCAAGATGCTTTAACCGATGTCGTACCTGTGCTGCGCGCGCCCTCACTCGATGCCGCAGTTACTCTAGCTAAATCACAGGCCAGGGCGGGGGATGTTGTTTTATTATCGCCTGCTTGTGCGAGCTTTGATATGTTCCAGGATTTTAATCATCGCGGGGAATCGTTCGCTAATTTGGTGGCCAAATTGTGAGTACAATGCTGCCCCGTCATTACAATCAACGCGGTAAACCCAGTAATAAGCCCATTGCGCTATATGATAAGTGGCTCATGGGGGCTGTGCTGGGTTTACTGATACTAGGTCTAATGATGGTTGCTTCAAGTTCGATCATGATATCGACGAAATACTATCATCAACCCTTTCATTTTTTAATTCGTCAATCTTGTTACTTATTTGCCGGATTTATGGCAGCAATTATTGTCATGCGGGTAGATAGTGCCGTGTGGGAAAGGATGAGTAAACCCTTACTGTTAGTTTGTTTACTCATGTTGCTTATTGTACTAGTGCCTGGTATAGGCCGTTCAGTAAACGGTAGCAGGCGATGGCTCGCATTTGGCCCTATCGGGATCCAAGTGTCAGAGTTGGCTAAAATGACCATGATTTTTTACGTATCGGGCTATTTAGTGCGTCAGCAAGCGAGCGTGCGGCAAAGCATTTTGGGATTTATTAGGCCAATGATTATTCTGGGATTAATTGCCATATTGCTTTTGTTAGAGCCTGATTTTGGTGCTACTGTGGTTATTACTGGCACAATTATGGCCATGCTTTTTTTAGCTGGAGTGAAACTACGATACTACATAGGGCTAGTGATTGCTGTTATCTGTTCTCTAGTAGTTCTAGCATTTTCTTCTCCCTATCGAGTAGCTCGTTTAACTGCTTTTCTTAATCCTTGGGCTGATCAATTTAATTCAGGATATCAACTTACTCAATCACTCATAGCATTTGGCCGCGGTGGTTGGTTGGGAGTGGGATTGGGTGAGAGCGTCCAAAAATTATTCTATTTGCCTGAAGCCCATACGGATTTTTTATTTGCTGTACTCGCAGAAGAGTTAGGGTTGCTTGGCGTTTCTCTTGTCATAATTTTGTATAGTATACTGGTGATAAGAGGACTAATGATTGGCTTTACTGCCCATAGCCAAGATCGATTATTTGCCGCTTTTACTGCGTACGGGTTAACGTTCTGGTTAGGATTGCAAGCTGCGATCAATATGGGAGTTAATTCAGGTCTTTTACCTACAAAGGGCTTGACCTTACCAATGTTAAGTTATGGCGGCGCTAGTATGGTCGTTAATTGTGTGGTCATTGCTCTTCTACTGCGCATTGATCATGAAAATCGTTGGCAGGCTCTAGGATTGAGGACGCCAACGTCATAGGTTATAGAAAAAGTAGGTACGAAAAATGCTGCTACTTTTTCTAGGTGAAACAAAAAGGGGAATGTTGTGAACAACATAGAACAGTTCTTGTCACCAAGGATGGGGCGAGTAGAACAGATTCATTTTGTTGGTATAGGTGGTGCCGGTATGTGCGGTATTGCCGAAGTGCTACACAATCAAGGCTATCGCATCACTGGCTCTGATTTAAGTGAAAGTCGGACTGTACAGCGACTACAGTCCTTAGGAATTAAAGTATACATCGGCCATCAGGTTGAAAATATAACAGGTGCTGATGTGGTTGTGAAATCAACGGCAGTAGGGGCAGATAACCCCGAAATAATCGCAGCACAAGCGCAATCCATCCCTGTGATTCCTCGAGCTGCCATGCTTGCTGAATTAATGCGGTTTCGTCATGGTATTGCTATTGCGGGTACCCATGGAAAAACCACCACCACCAGTTTAGTTAGCAGTATTTTGGCTGAAGGGGGCCTCGATCCCAGTTTCGTGATCGGAGGAAAGCTGAACAGTTGCGGTTCTAACGCCCAATTAGGCAAATCGGCTTATTTTGTGGCCGAAGCAGATGAAAGTGATGCTTCATTTTTATTCCTGAAGCCAATGATGGCGGTAGTGACCAACATTGATGCCGATCACATGGGCACTTACGATGATAATTTTGATAAATTGCGCAATACATTTGTCGAATTCCTACATCATCTACCTTTCTATGGATTAGCAGTTCTTTGTATCGAGGATGAAGAAATTCGTCGTATTTTGCCGGCTGTTCAACGACCTATTCGAACCTATGGGTTCCGTGAAGACGCGCATTACCGCGCTCTTGACTGGACGCAAAATGGCTTGTTAAGCGAATTTAAGGTACAACGCCCAGCGCCGCATGCTACGTTAACGATAAAATTCAAGTGGCCGGGACGCCATAATGTGCTCAATGCCTTAGCTGCCATAGCTATTGCCACGGAGCTTGGAGTAAGTGACGAGGCTATTGAAAGCAGTTTATTTAAATTCCAAGGTGTAGGCAGACGCTTCCAAATGCTGGGAGAGCGACGATTTGAACATGGTTCGGCAATTATCATTGATGATTATGGGCATCATCCCCAAGAAATTATGACGACTATCGATGCTTTCCGCCGTGTATGGCCTGATAAACGCTTAATTCATGTTTTTCAGCCTCATCGCTATAGTCGAACGCAATCATTGTTTTCCCAGTTTGTTGATGCATTAAGTTTAGCTGACGAATTGCTTCTATTAGATATTTATTCAGCTGGAGAGCAAGCAATCCCAGGTCTGACAAGTGAATCGCTGTTGCAAGAAATTAATCAACAGCGTCCTAATGCTCGATTAGTTACCGCTCAAAATCTTTTGCAAACCCTCAATGAGTTAATCAGGGATGGAAATGTTATTCTAATGCAAGGGGCTGGTAGCATTGGGCAAATGGCACTTAATTTGATGCAAACAGTGAGAGAATCAGCGTGAAAACCTCAGACGAAATAAAAGGAAATTCAGTTTCATACCGAGGGCAGCTGCTTTTCAATGAGCCCTTGGCAGACTATACCACCTGGCGTGTAGGGGGGCAGGCAAAAAAATTATATAAACCTGCAGGCATTGCTGATTTGGCATTGTTTATCAAACAGCTTCCTAAAGACGAACCATTGTTATGGTTAGGTTTAGGTTCTAATTCGCTTATTCGTGATAGTGGGTTTGCTGGAACAGTAATTATAACGCAAGGCTGTTTGAAAGAAATAAGTCTAATTGGTGATGGCTTAGTCCATGTTGAAGCAGGTGTCTCCTGTGCAACGATGGCCCGCTTTTGTGCGCGTGCTGATTTAGCTGGGGGCGAGTTTTGGGCAGGTATTCCTGGTACTATGGGTGGCGCATTACGCATGAATGCGGGCTGTTTTGGCGGGGAAACGTGGCAAACTGTCGTTGAAGTTAAAACGATGACTCGCGATGGTGAAGTAAGAGTACGTAAGCCACAAGAATTTGAAATTGCTTATCGCCATGTTGCTGGATTAAACGACGAATGGTTTATTGCTGCAACCTGTCGTCTGGCTAAAGGAGAGAAGGAAAAGTCTCTCCAATTAATTAAAGAACTATTGGCGCATCGTGCTAACACGCAACCGACCAATGAATACAATTGCGGTTCTGTGTTTAGAAACCCTCCTGGTAATTTTGCCGCCCGTCTTATTGAATCTTGCGGATTGAAAGGTAAGCAATTAGGTGGTGCCATCGTTTCAACGAAACATGCCAATTTCATAATTAATCAACAAGGTAGCGCTTCGGCGAGTGATATTGAGTCTCTCATCGAATTGGTACGTGATACGGTGCATAAGTCGACGAATATTGAATTAATTCGCGAAGTGCACATCATTGGAGATCTTTAATGTCAAAAATAAATCTAGCGCTGCTCTACGGTGGCAAATCCGGCGAACATGAAATTTCCCTCATCTCAGCAGCCTCAGTGTTAGCGCATCTGGATACAAATAAATACAATATTATTCCTATCGGAATGGATAAAGACGGGCGATTCTACCAAAATGATTACCAGGAATTGTTAGCTTACAGGGAGGGCTTGCCTGTGATAACTCCGCGCTCTCGTCCATTGGCAAGTTTACTGGTTGACGGGCATTTTGCAGTCGATGCTGAGATTGCTTTTCCCGTTGTGCACGGTCCCCTCTATGAAGATGGGTGTTTGCAAGGTATATTGGAATTAGCCGGTGTTGCTTACGTTGGTTGTGATGTTTTATCGTCTGCTATTGGTATGGACAAAGATATCGCGCGACGTATTGCCTGCAATGATGAGATCCGTTCAGCACGGTATCGAGTATTATCTTGGCATAGCTCGGCCCAGGAAAAGCAACAATTTTGCCAGCAAGTGGCTGCTGAATTAGGTTGGCCATTGTTTGTTAAACCTTGTTCATTGGGATCCAGCGTTGGTACCCACAAAGTCAAAAATAGTGAAGAACTCTCTAGCGCTATTGAAGATGCGTTGCGCTATGATGAGACTATCTTAGTTGAAGAGTATATCCCAGGAAGGGAGATTGAATTGGCAGTGTTAGAAGGTAAAGTGCCCTCAGCACCCCCGCGGGTGAGTATAGCAGGTGAAATTTGCGTGAATCATGCAGATGGATTCTACTCTTACACAGCAAAATACTTAGAAAGCCATCAGACAGAGTTACATGTTCCAGCGAAACTGGATGAAAAAATAACAAAGCAATTACAAGGAATTGCTGCTGAAATTTTTACTCGCTTAAAATGCAAAGGAATGGCGCGTGTTGACTTTTTTGTGAATGAGCAAGAGGGTGATATTTATTTTAATGAAATTAACACGCTACCAGGCTTTACTTCGATTAGCATGTATCCGAAACTGTGGCAGGCTAGTGGTTTAGCGTATTCCGAACTTTTAGATGAGTTGGTCAGTTTGGCAATGACGCATCATCGTTGCCGACGACAGCTGGTGACTAGTTATCAGTAAAAAAAGACATAGGGAAAAGAATGGATGGATGCTGAGACTGGGCGCCTACGTTATGCAAGTTTTTTAATGGTATTAGTTGCTGCGGCATTTGTTTTGGCCGCAAGGCTTCTCTATTTGTATGTGGCTGATCCTCACCGATTCCCAATTAACACCGTTAAAATTGTAGCAAGCTATCAGCATATTACCCATAAACAGCTTGAATCGATTTTGTCGAACTACTTAAGCTCAAGTTTTTTTACCTTATCTGTTCATCGATTGTATGCGGATTTAGCTGCATTAGAATGGACCAATAAGGTGCAGATTGAGCGTGTATGGCCAGATACTCTAAAAATTACCCTAGTTGAGAAAATTCCTATCGCAACTTGGAATAAGGCAATGATGACTGAGGAAGGGGAAATTTTTAACGAAGGCGGTGCATTAACCGATTCTTCACTTCCTCATTTAAGTGGTCCTACTAATCAACAGAAAGAAGTCTTACAAGTTTTTAAAAAAATGAGTAAGATATTATCAATCTATGGTTTGCATGCGGCTGCATTAGAGTGGCGTGATAATCATGCTTGGGAGCTTACTTTAGCAAATGGTTTGCAGTTACGCTTAGGGAAACGAGATTTGGATATACGAATAACACGGTTTTGCAAGGCATATCCTGCCGTGTTTGCGGAGCGAGCCGATCAATTAGCAAGTGTTGATTTACGGTATCCGCGAGGTATGGCGGTACAATGGAAAAATAAACAAGGTAACGCTTGATAAAAAGTTACTGAACGGGAAGATAATGGCAAAAAAATCAGAAAAAAATATCATCACCGGTTTAGATATAGGTACTTCTAAGGTAGTAGCGCTTATTGGTGAAGTGACTGCAGATGGAGCAATTGAGGTCATTGGTATAGGAAGTCACCCTTCTCGAGGATTAAAACGTGGTGTGGTTGTCGATATTGAAGCAACCGTCAATACAATTCAGCGAGCGGTTCAAGAGGCTGAGCTCAAAGCCGGGTGCGAGGTGCGAACAGTTTATACCGGCATCGCTGGCAGTCATATACGCAGTTTGAATTCGCACGGCATAGTAGCAATTCGTGACCTTGAAGTCTCCCAGGGGGATGTCGAGCGTGTCATCGATGCAGCAAAAGCAGTGGCAATTCCAGCAGACCAAAAAATCCTCCATATTTTACCCCAAGAATTTATTATCGATAATCAGGGTAGTATTCGAGAGCCTGTTGGTATGGCTGGCGTTCGACTGGAGGCACGAGTTCATATCGTGACTGCTGCAGTAAGTGCTGCACAGAATATCGCTAAATGCATCCGCCGCTGTGGTTTGGAGGTCAGTGATATTATCCTTGAGCCTCTCGCTTCAAGCCATGCGGTGCTTACGGAAGATGAAAAAGAACTCGGCGTTTGTTTAATTGATATCGGTGGTGGAACCACGGATATTGCTGTTTTCTCTGAGGGGGCTATTCAACATACAGCAATAATTCCCATCGCCGGGGATCAAGTGACTAACGACATTGCTATGGCGCTTCGCACCCCGACCAATGCAGCAGAGGCTATAAAAATTAGCCATGCTTTTGCTATGCCAGAATTGGCCAGCTCAAATGACATGCTTGAGGTTTTAAGTGTCAGCGAAAGACCCGGACGCAAAATTTCGGCGAAAGTGCTTTCTGAAGTCGTTTCCGCGCGTTATGAGGAGTTATTTTCTTTAGTACGCAACGAATTAAGACGCAGTGGATTTGAGCAAAGGGTTGCCGCGGGGATGGTCATGACGGGGGGTGGTTCATGCATCAAAGGTGCTATCGAATTAGCCGAGCTGTGTTTTGAAATGCCTGTACGCCATGGTTGTGCACACCATGTTTCGGGGTTAGTCGAAGCAACAGCGAACCCTTCATTAGCTACTGGAGTAGGTTTATTGCTACATGGCTTTCAACAACAGTATGAAGGTGGTTATAATGTCCCAAGCTTGAGCGATAGCGGCAAAGGGATGTGGAAGCGTATGAAAGAATGGTTTCACGGTAATTTTTAGTTGTATACCTTTTACGGGATGAGTTTTAACCAAAAAAGCACTAGTATAGAACTTAAAAACTATTCGTAAAGGGTTTATCCTAATCGCAGAATTTTAGTGGGGAGAGGTCTAAATGTTTGAATTAACGGAAAGCCAGCAAGACAATGCCGTGATTAAGGTCGTTGGTGTTGGTGGCGGCGGTGGAAATGCTGTTGAACATATGGTGGCGGAAAAAATCGACTTTGTCGAATTTATTTGCGCCAATACAGACGCTCAAGCACTGAAAAATTCGAATGCGAAAATCCACATTCAACTCGGGGAAGAATTAACAAAAGGTTTAGGTGCTGGGGCAAATCCTAAAATTGGCCGTGAAGCCGCAGAAGAAGATCGAGAAAGAATAAGGGATGTCCTGGTTGGCGCAGATATGGTGTTTATCACTGCAGGTATGGGGGGGGGTACTGGCACAGGAGCAGCTCCTGTCTTTGCAGAAGTTGCAAAAGAACTAGGTATTCTTACTGTAGCTGTGGTCACTAAACCCTTCTCATTTGAAGGCCGGCAACGCGCTTTGGCTGCAGAGGAAGGAATTCGTCGTTTGGCAGAACATGTGGACTCCCTGATTACCATTCCTAATAATAAGTTGCTGAGTGTGCTAGGAAAAAATATAAGTTTGATTAATGCGTTTAAAGCAGCAAATAATGTCCTCTTAGGTGCGGTGAAAGGGATTGCTGACCTGATAACACGTCCTGGTTTAATTAATGTGGACTTTGCCGACGTTCGTACAGTGATGTCCGAAATGGGTATGGCCATGATGGGAACAGGGAGTGCCACTGGTGAACAGAGGGCGCGCCAAGCCGCAGAGGCTGCAATTGCTTCGCCTTTATTAGAAGATGTCAATTTTTCTGGTGCCCGCGGTATTTTAGTCAATATTACTGCAGGCATGGATATGTCAATTGGTGAATTTGAAGAAGTTGGTGATGTGGTAAAAGAGTTTATTTCTGATGATGCAACTGTCGTTGTTGGTACAGTTATTGATCCAGAGATGACTGATGAAATGCGGGTTACTGTTATTGTTACCGGTTTAGGTGACACACGTGTCCGTGGTCAACAGCAAGCGGGAATAGCTAAAGCTCGCCTAGTGGATTCAACACGCAGCGATGGTTCTCTTGATTATCAGCAGCTTGATAGACCGGCTGTGATGCGTAAACAAGCTGCTGCACCAGTAAAATCAACAAATGAATTTTCAGTTCCTGATGTTGATTATCTGGATATCCCAGCTTTCTTGCGGCGACAAGAAGAACAAGTAGAGTAACTTATAGAACGGTATAAAATCTGTTCTTAAGCAGCATGAAAAAATTAGACAGATCAATAAATTGCTGTTATGATTCGGCGGTTTATTGCGCTCAAAATATGGGATATCTGAAAAGGTGATCACTGAATGATAAAACAAAGAACTCCTAAGAAAGTCATTCAAGCAACAGGGGTAGGGTTGCACTCTGGAGAAAAGGTTCTTCTTACTTTACATCCTGCTCCCATTAATACAGGTATCGTTTTTAGACGTACTGATTTAAACCCAGTGGTTGAGATTCCCGCTCTATATGATCAGGTTGGCGATACGATGCTTTGCACTTCCCTTCAGCGGGATGGTGTGAAAGTAGCTACTGTTGAGCATTTGCTTTCTGCGTTTGCAGGACTCGGAATTGATAACGCCTATGTCGATGTTAATGGTCCTGAGCTTCCGATTATGGATGGGAGTGCTGCCCCTTTTGTATTTCTTATTCAATCAGCAGGAATACGAGAGCAAAGTGCTGCGAAACGATTCCTTCGTATCTTAAAACCTATTCGTATTGAAGATAACGAGAAATACGTGCAGTTTCTACCCTACAATGGCTGCAGGGTTTCATTTACAATCGATTTCGATCACCCAGTCTTTAACGATAAACCTCAGACGGCTACCTTTGATTTTTCTACGACTTCCTACGTGAAAGAAGTTTGTCGTGCTCGAACGTTTGGCTTCTTATCTGATTACGAAAAATTGCGCGAATGTGATCTCGCCAAAGGAGGTAGTCTAGATAATGCTATAGTAGTCGATAATTATCGTGTGCTGAACGAAGATGGTTTGCGCTTTGAGAGTGAATTCGTCACTCACAAAGTACTCGATGCAATTGGTGATATTTATCTCTTGGGTTGCGGGCTAATCGGCGCCTTCGAAGGATATAAATCAGGTCATGAACTCAATAATCGATTATTACGCGCATTAATGGTTCGCGAAGATGCCTGGGAATATACTTATTTTGATGCTGAGACTTATCAACCTACGCTCGCGACCGAGCTTCTTCCTGCTGAGGCTTAGCCCTAATCGATTCTTGTAAAGAATAACGCTCCCTATAGAAACTGTCTTAAAAAGCAACAAACATTTAAAGGCTGTTTTGTTTGCTTTAAAGACAGTATCTGCTCGTGTGTACTAACCTTCCTCTGCTAAACGACGAAGCGCTGCTTTGAGCGGTGGATAAGAGCAAATTTCGCTGGTAGTTTGGATGCTCTCTTTAGCAGATGGAGAAAGCAGGGTCTTGTTTTGTTTTTTATAAGTGATGTTCTGATTATCTTCGATAACGGCAATTTTAATGGTAGTCAGTTGGGGCAAACCTGCTTTTCTTAACTTATCCCGCAAATCAGGAAGGCAGTAGCGGAGTTCCGTAGCCCAAGTATTTGATGTCGCGAGAAGCAGGCAACCTTTATTAAATGAACCCACTTGGCAGTTATCGCGCAAAGGCTGGTCGAGAATAGCCTTCACTTTATGGTTTAATTCGTCTAGCTGTATCACACGCTGACAAATTCCGAGAAGTTGATCATTAAGACAGCGATTAATAGAACGAATCATGGTAAGCGATTTGTAAGCTTAAAAAACATAGCATAGCAAATTTCCGATATCTGCAATATCATAACCAAAATGAAGTGGCTTTTAAACAAGAGGATAATTATGACAGATAACAATGTGGTATATACAGCAAAACTTCATTGGATTCTGTTTTTAGGGCCAGTTGTACTTGCCTGTGTTGCAATGTTAGTTGGCATAAAAATACATCAACTAAAAGAGGTTGCGCTCTTGTTTTTATTATTCGCTTTAGTTTGGGGTGGTTTGACATGGGTTAATTACCATTTTTCTTCGCTGACAATTAAGAAAAAACAGGTTATTTTGCGCACCGGGATGCTTGTTAGAAATACCATTGACATTCCTCTATCGAAAATAGAAACCATTGATATTAGGCAATCCGTCTTAGGTAGCATTTTACGCTACGGTACTCTAGTGATAACTGGGACAGGCGGAACTCGCCATATGATTGGTTTCCTTGACAAGCCACTGACTTGCAGACGCTATATCGAACAGTTAATGCATGAATAGTAAACTATTTACAAAATTTTCTAGGATGAAAGCGCATGAAGAACCAAGGCGCACAACAGAAGAGAATAAACGGCTAGATGAAGATTTCAGCAGCATTTCGCAGGGACATATTCCGACAGCCGTAGAAATTCGTGAGAGATTTAACCAACATTGGTCTAAAAAATTTCTTAAGCAAGAAATCCTGTCAGTATCTTCTCTTGGCGAAGGTAGCCAACATCAGCTTGAATTAGTTGAACTCGCTAACCACAGTAAATGGGTATGTAAACAATTTTTCACACAAACTTGGCTAGGGGAGATAGAGGATTCTACACTTCAATTCACCGAATCGATAGCAGCAACAGTTGCTAAGCGAATTGGAATTACCTTTGCTGCTTATCGAGAAGGTGATAAATCAGTATTTTCTGTGCGAAACAAAAGAGCGATTATTATTCCTTATTGTGAAGGGCAACTCTTAACGTCGTTTACTGAGCAACAAGCGTTTATATTAGGCGGTGTTTTAGCTCGATTACACTGTCTCAAATTACCTACTGACAATGGCAAACCATTTCCACCAGTTACTTTATACGATAAATGTGATCTTCCAGAATGGTTAAAAGAGTTAACTCAGGAATGCAATGGAAATTCATGTTATCAAGCGGATCAATGGGTACTCAGCCATCGCGATATCCATACTGGAAACATCATTTGGCGTAGCAAAGAAAAGCCCCATTTGCTTGATTGGGAGAGCACCGGACTTATTCATCCGACTATTGAATTAATAGGGCTAGCAGAAAATTGTGCAGGGCTAGCACATTGCGATTTTCAGGAGAAAAATTTTATTGCTACCCTAATGGGTTATGGGGAATTTGCTAGAAAACTGCCAAAAGTAGACGCCAAATTATGGCGCCTCAGCTTTCATAGTTGGCTTCTCTGGTATAGTTACTGCCTGCGCCAAAATTGGCTGGAAGAGGCTTGTCAAACGCTGGAAGTAATTGTGGACATAAAGAAAAAATTGTCAGAAATGAATAAATTGTATTCCGATTGTTACTCTTTTTTTGGAAATACTAGGGTCTGTTGAAATGTCAACAGACCCTAAGTGAGAAGTGAGAATAGATTATGAAATGGATTGATTTACGCAGTGATACGGTAACTAGACCAAGTAAAGAAATGCTCACTGTAATGATGAACGCTGAAGTTGGTGATGATGTTTATGGAGAAGATTTGACTGTTATCGAGCTAGAGAAAATGATCGCAGATAAAGCGGGAGTAGAAGCCGCGGTATTTGCACCATCCGGCACACAATCCAATTTAATGGCTTTGATGGCACATTGTGAGCGTGGTGACGAATACATTGTCGGTCAAACTGCGCATACCTACATGTGGGAAGGCGGAGGCGCGGCAGTTTTAGGTAGCATCCAGCCTCAGCCCTTAGATTTTGCGCCAGATGGAAGTTTGCCGCTGGAGAAGGTCGCCATGGCCATTAAAGCGATCGACAACCATCATCCGAGAACAAAATTGCTTTGCTTAGAAAATACCACGGCAGGTAAGGTTTTGCCGCTTAATTACTTAAGAGAAATGCAAAACTTTTGTCGAGCGAATAAGCTTAATAGCCATGTAGATGGAGCAAGGGTTTTCAATGCGGCTGTTAAACTGGGTGTCGGCCTGAAAGACATCAGCAGCCACTTTGATTCGATTTCAATTTGTTTATCCAAAGGATTGGGGGCTCCAATTGGCTCTGTGTTATGTGGTTCAGAGGAGCTCATTCAGAAAGCCAGGCGTTGGCGCAAGGTACTTGGTGGTGGAATGCGTCAAGCAGGTATTTTAGCTGCTGCAGGGATTTACGCTTTACAACATAATGTTGAACGGTTGCGCGAAGATCATGAGAACGCAGATTTTTTTGCCAAAGCGCTAGCTGAGCTTGATGAAATAGAAGTCGATCTTACCGCTTTACAAACTAATATCTTATTCATCCAAGTTAAGAAAGATTATTTTGAGTTACGGGCTTATCTGCGCGAACAAGGCATATTGTTTGCTAAGCAACCTAATAAGGCAGGGAAGGTACGATGTGTAACGCATCTTGATGTATCTCGAGAAGACTTAGCTCAAGTCATCAGGCAAATTAAATCGTTTTATATGAGCAGATAAGTAGTGTTCTCTTGCTATTCTCCTGCATCACATAAAGTGATAGATGAGATTAATCGAATAGTAAGGTGATTCACTATCACGCCATCTTAAAGGAAGCCAAAATTCTTGTAGGAAGCTTGCTAAAATTCATTGTTTTATTTTCTAATAATAAGTATTTTTTACAAGCAAATTTACCTTATTTATTTAAAAATCAAATTTTATTTGGCTGTAATAAATCTTAGTGCTCAACAGTTTTTCACAAAAATATCTTAAATAAATTTAAGAAAATTTAAGTAATATTTATTTACAATTTTACCATATTTAATTTCTTTCATTTTCAATGCCGATTTTATAAACTGGTTATGATTTAAAAATTTGAGAGTTAGATCATGAGAAAAATTCAAATTGAGAGGACGCTATTTGAATTATTTGGTCATAAATTTTTTGTCTTCGAGAATTTTGAAGATGCTGATTTAAACATCGATGATAAAACTATTTATAAGTTTGAAAATCCGGATACTTTAGTGGATCTCTTTGTAACTAATCAATTTTATGCAATTTGGAGTGATGAGAGGCGGCATGATTCAAATGTAATTTGTTCATGCTACGGAAATCTTAACCTAATTGTTAATTTCTTAAAAAAGATCGGTATACCTAATAACGGCTACTCCACATTTAATTGCTATCTGGAAGGAGAGGATCGAGTCCTATACTTGAACCAAGAGTCGATGCAGGTTTTTATTGATCATTTAAGGAAGGCACATAAAAAAATACTCTTGGGTGCAAATGTGTACCAATTGAAAAAAAACGAAATTTTTCGTTTGTAAAATTAAATTATTTCTATTTGTACTCCAACTAAGAAAAGATGTATTTACCATATACTTTTTAAAATAAAAGGTCGTTATTTTGGGAATGATTTTACAGAAGGAAAAAGAGCCGTTATAAACCGCATATCATTAATAGATCTTCAGGCTTTTGAGCAAGAAAGGTGGGTTGATATTGGGAAAGAATTTTTTCTGAGTTATAGCCCCATGTAACAGCGACTGACTGTATGTTGTTTTTCATAGCAGCTTCAATATCTCGAGTTTCATCGCAAATGTAAAATACTTCTTTTTTGTCAATATTGTATTTTTTTAATGTTCTTTTTAGCAAATATCTTTTAGAAACAAAATTTGATTCATTATGAATAAATTTGAATAAATGGCGCATGTCGTGGCTCTCAAGCCACGTAATGACATTTTCAATAGAATTGGATGTTAAAATCCCAAGACAAAATTCAGCATAATGAAGCTTTTCAAGAGTGGGATGAATATCAGCAACCGGATTTATTGTAGGCATTTCATTATGCAAAAGTTTTCTTATTTGTCGAATCAGTATTGGTGTTTTATAAAAAGGAATCCTTAAAAAATTAAGAAGTTCTTTGGTGGACATCTCGCGGATATATTCTACTTCATGCTCTTCAATTTTTTTAAAATGAAACACTTCAGCTAATTGATTTATTTTGTCAACTACACAATAAAAACTATCAACTAAAGTGCCATCAAAATCGAATAGTAAATGCATTGCTAAAATTTCCTTTTATTAGCCTGAAGTTCCTTAACTATCCCATGGCTCACTGCTCCTCATGAACAGACTGAGACTAGTATGGGTGAGAATCATTTAGCTTAATGGCTAACTGATATCTCCAGGATCTACTCTTCTTCCTTTGAAGTATAGTTACAACTCTCATTTGGGCAAATAATTTGTCGGCCAGATCGCTTAGTTTCTTTTACAGTTAATATAGGCCAAGCACATTGAGGGCAAGGCTTATCAATGGGTTCATTCCATAAAGCATAGTCGCATTTGGGATAATTGCCACAAGAATAGAATATTTTCCCTTTACGGGATTTACGCTTGAGGATTTTAGCACTATGGCATTTGGGACATTCTACGCCTGTGTCAGTTGGTTTTTCAATCGGCTCGATGTGCTTACATTGTGGGTAATTACTACAACCGATAAAACGCCCGTAACGTCCGGTCTTAATATGCAATGAACCTCCGCAATCTGGGCAAGTACGCCCCTCAACAATTTCGGGTTCAGCTTTTTCACCCTCGTTGCTATTGAGATCTTGGGTGTAATCACATTCTGGATAACCTGTGCAGCCAATAAAACGACCTCGCTTTCCTAAGCGGATTGCTAGAGGTTTTCCGCATTTGGGACATTGTTCATCTAGCGTTTCAGTGGTGACATCTTTACGTTGAACCTGTTCATCAGTGACATGAATTTGTTTGATAAAAGGTTGCCAAAACTCGTCTAATACGGGAACCCATTCCCTTTCCCCTCGCGAGATAGCATCCAAAGTATCTTCAAGTTCAGCGGTGAATTTATAATCAACATAGCGCGTAAAATGACCGGTGAGAAAACGATTAACGATTCGTCCCACATCGGTTGGAATGAAGCGTTTTTTATCCACAATGACGTATTCACGTTGTTGTAAAGTATGAATGATCGTGGCATAGGTGGAAGGCCGCCCAATATCGTACTCTTCCAAAGCCTTAACGAGCGATGCTTCGGAATAACGTGGTGGCGGTTCTGTAAAATGTTGGCTTGCAAGAATGTCTTGCAATCTCACTTTTTCGCCTATTTTAAATACGGGTAATAAACTTGAGCCTTCTTCATCTTGAGAATCATCGCGACCTTCTTCGTAGACAGTGAGGAAGCCCGGGAAGGTAATGGTTGAGCCATTTGCACGAAATAAATTCCCTTCGCCGCAAGCTAAATCAATAGCAACCGTATCCACCTCAGCATCAGCCATTTGGCAGGAAATAGTACGTTTCCAAATGAGGTTATAAAGTTTGAATTGATCAGTGGTAAGTGCTTGTTGCACTATTTCAGGCGTACGTTTGATTGAAGTGGGGCGAATTGCCTCATGGGCTTCTTGTGCATTCTTTGATTTAGTTTTAAAAATGCGAGGGGCTTTTGGGCAATTGTCTTCCCCATAGCGCTGATGAATATAAGAACGAATTTCCTCAATTGCTTCATTTGCTAAATTAACTGAATCGGTACGCATATAGGTGATTAAACCCACTGCACCAGATCCAATGTCGATCCCTTCATATAATTGCTGGGCGACCATCATGGTTTTACGAGCAGTGAAGCCCAATTTGCGTGCTGCTTCTTGTTGTAAAGTAGAGGTGATAAAAGGAGCCGCGGGCTTACGCTTGCGCTGTTTCTTTTCAATATTTTTGACTAGTAAGATGCCTTGAGCTTGCTTGATCAAATTATCCCTGATGTGGTGGGCATGCTCTGACTTAGTGACAGAAAATTGCTGCAATTTTTCTTGATCAAAATAAGTCAACCTGGCTTCAAAGGGAGTATTGTTATGCTCACATTGAGCAACGATTCGCCAGTACTCTTGAGCAACAAAACGCTCAATTTCTTCCTCGCGTTCGACAATAAGTCGTAATGCAGGGCTTTGCACTCGGCCAGCTGAGAGTCCTCTGCGAATTTTTTTCCATAAAAGAGGTGAAAGATTAAAACCGACAAGGTAATCCAAAGCACGTCTTGCTTGCTGTGCGTTGACTAGATCCATCGAGATAGAACGGGGGTTGTTCAGGGCTTCCTTAATTGCCGATTTGGTGATTTCATTAAAAAAAATACGGTGTACTGTCTTGTCTTTGAGCAAATTGCGCTCTTTCATGAGCTCATACACATGCCAAGAAATGGCCTCACCTTCGCGGTCAGGGTCGGTGGCTAATAAAAGCGAATCAGATTTTTTTAAAGCCTTAGCAATGGATTCAATATGACGAACATTCTTCTCTATGGGAGTATAGGTCATTGCAAATTGCTTATCAGGGTTAACCGAACCCTTGCGCGGAGGAAGATCGCGTACATGGCCGTAAGAGGCGAGAACATCGTAATCTTCCCCTAAGTACTTTTGTATCGTTTTAGCTTTCGCGGGTGATTCCACGACAACCAAATGTTTGCTCATAAGAAATTAACCTTTTCTCTTTGTGACCATTAATGCAATGGCAATTTATCTTCTTTTTGATATAGCACAAGATCAAGAAAAGCTAACTGAGCTGCATCGAGACTTTCTGCAAGCGTATTACGAATAGTCCACTTGGTTTCTTGCAAAGTAACATATCGCGATTCTGAGAATAACAGCTGATTTATAATAAGCTCTAAGGTTTCTGGAGCGATAATATCCCAGAGCATTAGCCGGATTAAAAATTGATAACTTGCTTTGGTGAATTTCTGTTTTTCATCATCGGTAAAAACACGCATCGCGGTTTGTTGTGGGGATTTTATTATTACGGTACGTTTTTCTAATGTTGAGGCATCGAAAAGCTCAGGCTCCTCTTCGCCATTGTTAGCGTTGTTGCTTTCTTTTAATTGAGATAAACTTCTTTCAAAAAAACTCATTAACATCTCAAACAAGCTATCTTTCATATGAACACCTCATATAACCCCCGGGTACGGCTTTAATGATACCCTGTATTTCCAGTGTGGCTAGACCACAAGCTACCTCTTCAACACTTAAACTGCTTCGCCTAACAATTTGATCAACAGTCGTAATTTCAAAGCCAATGCACTTTACTAGGTTTTTGTTATCTCTGGCAAGGGATTGCGTCGTATTACTTTGCTTTATAACTAGGTTATCCAGTCCTAGCTCTTCAATTACTTCTTGACTTGATGTAACTAATTTTGCTCCTTGTTGCAGTAGATGATGACAGCCGCGCGCTTGCGGGTTGTAAATAGAGCCTGGTATGGCTAATACGTCGCGATTTTGTTCCAAAGCGAGGCGCGCTGTAATCAATGAGCCGCTCCGAATGGTTGCTTCAACCACTAACGTAGCTAATGCCAAACCGCTTATTATACGATTTCTACGAGGGAAATGTCCAGCTTTGGGACCTACCTTTAAGGGAAATTCACTCACCAATAAACCTTTCTCGCAAATTTTTTGTGCGAGTTGGCCATGTTGTCGTGGGTAAACGCAGTCGATTCCTGTTCCTAAAATGGCGATGGTTAGACCATTAGCCTCTATGCATCCTTGATGAGCTTGGGCATCGATGCCTAAAGCGAGGCCGCTGATAACCGTTAGTTGGCTTAAAGCTAATTCAAAAGAAAAACGCTTAGCGGTTTCTGCACCAGTTATTGATGGTTTACGACTACCGACAATCGCAATTGACGCTTGATGGAGGCTTGAAGCGTTGCCTTGTAAATACAAAACAGGTGGCGGATCATGAATTTCTTTAAGTAACAACGGGTAATTAGGATCATCCCAAGTCAATAAATGGTGATTGGTTTCTTCTTCCCAACGTAAATCTACATCGACTTCGCTAAAATCAAACTGGCAAATTGACTCGGCAAGTTGTGGTGTGAGTCCGGCTGTTTGCAATTGCTCGGAGGTTAATCGAAACATTTCTTCGAGCTTAGGCCAATAGGTTAGCAGCTTTAGAATTGTCCTTGGGCCGATTTGTTGGATTCTGTTAAGGGCGAGCAAATAATATTTGTTATCCATAAATCAATATCCGTTTTTGCAAGAGTGTCCGTCTTGCAGCTTTGCGAGGTATTAGCGATAATATCACGCATTATTCGCAATGAAATAGACATTTATGGCAATTCGTAAAATTCTTTATTTGCCGGATGAGCGATTAAGGCAAATTGCAAAACCGGTCGAACATTTTGATGATGCTTTGCAAACATTAATTGACGACATGTTTGAAACGATGTACCACGCAAGGGGGGTAGGACTTGCTGCACCCCAAATCGGAGTGAGTCTACGCTTATCAGTGATTGATATTGCTGGCGATAAAAAAGAGCAATTAGTTTTAATTAATCCAGAAATCATTGCCAAGGAAGGTGAAGTTGAATACGAGGAAGGTTGTTTATCTGTACCCGGTGCTTATGACAAAGTGGTTCGTGCAGAAAAAGTAACCATTCGTGCGCTCGATCGCTTTGGCAAGGAATATGAAATGAGTGGTGAGGGTGTTTTAGGAGAATGTTTCCAGCATGAAATTGACCACCTGAATGGCAAGTTATTTGTTGATTTGCTTTCGCCACTAAAGCGAGCAATGGCGCGTAGGAAGCTTGACAAATTCAAACGTTTGCATGCACGTAAGCCATGAATAAATTAGGGATTGTTTTTGCTGGCACACCGGAGTTCACACTCCCGTGCCTTGATGCTTTAGCTGCATCACATCATCAATTATTAGCTGTATATACACAGCCTGATAGGCCAGCAGGGCGGGGAATGACGCTGCAACCTTCGGCAGCCAAAAATTGGGCTTTAGCGCATCAAATCCCTGTTTATCAACCGCTAAATTTTAAAAATGAAGAGGCTTTCGATGAGTTAGCTGCACTTAAACCCGACCTCATGGTTGTCATTGCTTACGGGCTTATTTTACCGCAAAAAATTTTATCTTTGCCTCGCTTAGGTTGCATCAATGTCCATGCTTCTTTACTTCCGCGCTGGCGTGGGGCTTCACCTATTCAGCAAGCAATATTGCACGGTGACCAAGAGACAGGGGTAACCATTATGCAAATGGATGCAGGGATGGATACTGGGGATAAATTAGAGGAAGTAAGTTGTCCAATTTCTCCGGATGACACAGCGGGGACTCTCCATGATAAACTGGCGCATTTGGCTATCACCCCCTTATTAAGCACAATAGATGCGCTGGCGGCTGGGGTGGCAAAGCCAAAACCACAAGATAATACCCTGGCAACTTATGCTGCAAAAATCAAAAAAGAAGATGCGGCGATCGATTGGCAAAGGACTTCGGTGGAAATCGATCGACAAATTCGAGCTTTTAACCCTTGGCCTATTGCTCATACCAAGGTAAACGAAGAAGTGTTGCGTGTTCATCGGGCACATGCTGTTAATATCTCCCATAACGCGGTACCAGGAACTATTCTTGCTCTCGATAAAAAAGGGATGCTAGTGGCAACAGCCGAGCAAGCATTAATGATCGAGGTAATCCAATTTCCCGGTGGCAAGGCAATGACGGTAGGCGAGTGGTTGAATGCTGGTCGTTCCCAGCTTCATGTCAATTTGGTTTTACGATGAAAAAAAATGAGCGCTTACAGGCACTGCGCATCCTACTAAAACTGTTGCAAGAGAAAATTCCTTTATCACACCTGTTAAATGCCGGAAATGACCTGTCTCCCATGACAAAAGAAATTTGTTTTGGTGTTTGTCGACAGTATTATCGCTTACAAGCATTAGCAGACTGTCTGGTAAATAAACGCCCAAAGGTGCTGGAGATTTGGCTTGTCTTGCTCATGGGCTTATACCAATTGCATTATATGCAAAAGCCAGATTATGCTGTGGTGAATGAAACAGTGGCTTTACTAGAGCAATTAAAAAAAAGCTGGGCCAAAGGTTTGGTCAATGCAGTCTTAAGAACTTTCTGTCGGGATCAGCAGACAATCTTGGCCCGTTTAAAAGCAAATAAGGATTTTGTTTATGGCCATCCTGATTGGTTTATGCAGCGATTGCAAGCTGATTGGCCACAGGATTGGCAAGATATATTAAAAGCAAACGATAGTCATCCGCCTATGGGTTTGCGTATAAATACCCGGCGTACCCAAAGAGATCAATACGCGGAACGCTTAGCACAATGCTCTATAAGGGCAAGGCTACAACCCTATTCTGCTGTGGGGTTAACTTTGGAAACACCTTGCGATGTTCAGGATTTACCGGGGTTTGCTGATGGCGATGTCTCAGTGCAAGATGAATCAGCACAAATCGCAGCATCCCTTTTGAATTTGCAACCGGGACTTCGCGTGCTTGACGCTTGTTGTGCCCCAGGAGGCAAGACTTGCCACATTTTAGAAACTGAACCAAGGTTGGCTGAGTGCGTTGCCCTTGATGTAGACGAAAAACGCTTACGGCGAGTTGCTGAAAATTTATCCCGTTTAGGTTTAAAAGCAAACATACTACAGGGTAATGCGCTGCAGCCAAACAATTGGTGGGATGGTAAGCAATTTGATCGCATCCTTCTTGATGCGCCTTGTTCGGCGACGGGAGTGATTAGGCGTCATCCTGATATAAAATTATTGCGCACCGAAGAAGAGATTAATAAGGTAGTTGATTTACAATACCGCTTATTGCAATCTCTATGGGCTTTATTGGCGCCTAAAGGTTTACTCGTGTATGCGACTTGTTCAGTGATGAAACAAGAAAATGAGCAGCAGATAGCGCGTTTTGTTGCCAGTACATCGGATTGTCAATTCGTGGCAGAAAATATCCCCTGGGGGCGGTCGACAGGCCATGGTTGGCAAATTTTCCCTGCTGAAGCGAACGGAGATGGATTTTTTTATAGTGTATTACATAAATTATAGCCTTTCCGCACTTGCTAATAGCGATACTGCCTAAGAGGAACTGATGCAAATCAATTGGCCACTGATTACTGTATTATTTTTTCTTTCACTTCCAGGGACATTAATTGCCATTCCGCGCCTGATTTATTTGTTATTGCCTGATAACAGCGAAGAATTAAGGACACGGATCAGCCGCCTTGCTGTCGCCCAAACATTACTAATGGTTTTTTTAATGAGTTTTGCAGGTGCTGTCTTGTCATTGCGTACAGGGCTCAATGCGCCTGTACTAGATGCCTTATTGCTTGGGCAACCCGTCTTGGGTGTACTTCAAAACTTAATCCTCCCTGTTTTACTTTACACGTTAGGCGGGTTGCTCGTTTTCTTTGTCTTATATTACGCCGTGGTTGGAAGTATTCTTGATGAGGCAACATTAGAAATTATGAAAAAAATTCGTGCAGCATTGCGGCCTGACGGGTGTATTCTTTATGGGGGTGTTGTCGAGGAAGTGCTTGCGCGTTGGGGATTGATGAATGTGATTGCATTTTTTTCTATTCTATTTTCCGGCCGTAATACCCCTCTGATAATTTGGGGCTCCATTTTTCTGAGCGGACTCTTCTTTGCGTTTGGTCAACTGCCTGCATACTTAGCTGCAGGCTGTCAGCCAAGGCGCCGTTTTATCTATGCCGTGCTTTTATTAAACCTTTGGCAGGCTCTTCTTTTCGGTTGGTTGTTCTGGCAGTACGGACTATTGGCTGCCATTATTGCTCATATGTTATTTCATCTAGGCTGGTCGCTTTACGATAAAGTGTAAAAATTTTGTAAACGCTTAGGCACTTAATATTGAGTTAATTTTATTCAGATATCGTTTAACCTTAATAAAATTTTTAAACCGTAAAACGATGTCATCTATCCTTTCAATTAATGAATTAGGTCATTTAGCTAAAGCAGTAACTGCAAATCCTGACAATTATTATGCTAAAGCTGAGGCGCTAGCTTTGATGAAACAAGTTAAAGTATTGGCAGTTGACGGTAATAAAATGGCGCAATATCAACTGGCACAACTTTATCCTAAAAATTCTCATCTATATTTAACTTGGATGAAAGCCTCTGCGGATCAAGGCCTTACCAATGCTATGTTGGCTTTAAGCCAAGATTATGCGGAAAGTGGAAAAATATCAGGGATCCAGAAGGCAGCCCAATACCTGGTTAAAATTTTAGCGTCTGATGACAGTTATATAAAAACCGAAGCGAAAGCATTAATGGAAAACAATCGTTTGCTGGGTGCGGAAGTCCAGCGTCAGATGACTAAAGGAATTGGTAAGTCTGCGTTCAGTCTTTTTGCTCGCGAAACCAGACCTTTGGAAAGGGAGCAATACGAAGTGCAAAATTCGGTCGCACCTGCAGCATAATCGTTGATACTGCTGGGTATTTTTATCCCGGGCAGTAAGTTTTATTTGCCTAGCAAGAAGTGATTATGAAAAAATAAACCACTCTTTTGTATCCTCTGTTGTTATGAAAACACAATTTAAACTTATTCCAATCGAATGGTTACAGCGTGGACAATACCAGCCAAGAATGAATTTCGAAGAGAAAGCCCTTCAAGAATTGGCGCAATCCATTGCAACCCAAGGTTTGATCGAACCATTAGTCGTGAGAGAGCTGGCTAAAGAGCGTTACGAAATCATAGCGGGCGAGCGGCGATGGCGTGCAGCGATGATTGCGGGATTAGCAGAATTGCCTTGCTTAATTGGCGACTATAGCGATAGCCAAGCAGCAGCAGTCACTTTAATTGAAAATATCCAGCGGCAGGATTTGAATTTAATTGAGGAAGCCAATGGGTACCGACGCTTGCTCGATGAATTTCATTTCCAACAAGATGAAGTAGCAAGTTTGGTGGGCAAGTCACGCAGCCACATTGCCAATATTTTGCGGTTACTCACGCTCTGTGAACCAGTGCAACACCGACTTAGAGCCGGTCAGCTTTCGCTTGGACATGCACGGATGCTCGTTGGATTGTCTTCGACCCAGCAAATTTCATTAGCTGAGCAAATTGATGTTCACGATTGGTCAGTAAGGCAACTCGAAAAAAAAGTGAGGGAACTTAAATCGAATGAGTGTACTCATGTTAATCCTAAGAAAGATCGAGATATCGAGCGTCTACAGACAAGACTTGCCGAGCAAATCGGCGCACCCGTACAGATCACGAATGACAATGGTGATGGGGGTTGGTTGCAAGTAAAATTTTTTGATAATGACACCCTAGCAGGGCTTTTGGAGCGAATGGGGTTGCGTTATGATTAAGCAACCAAGCTCGGTTCCCTATCCTTTCGCGCAAGTCATGAATTGATGCAGCAAAGATTGACCGAATTTCTTTATTAACACTTTTCAACCAAGGAATCTAAATTGATGAAAAGGATGTTGTCGGGACTGTTATGTGCTTTTTTATCGGCATCTCCTTATGCCAGTATTCAGAGTGGCGCAGATCGATTGATTAATCAAATTGACCCCACAATGAATATCGGCATCGAGGTGATTGATTTGACTACTGGGGCAACGCTTTATAGCCGTAACCAGTCGCGCACATTCATTCCCGCCTCTAACATGAAGCTCTTTTCGGATGCGGCAGCGTTAATGGTTTTAGGGCCTGATTACCGGTTTAGGAATCAGTTGAGTACCAATGCGACGCAACTACAACAGGGCATTTTAAAAGGTTCATTATACTTGCACTTGTCGGGGGATCCTTCTTTTAGCCATGACCGTCTCGCTTCGCTGATAGCTGGATTAAAAGCTTGGCACATTAATCGAATTCAAGGCAATGTTTATATCGACAGTAGTCATGCCGTAGCAAATCCTTATCCGCCAGGATGGATGGCGACAGATTTAGTCTACAGCTATGGGGCACCTGCAGCTCCCTTAATGATTGATACTAATCGCTTAATGGTCACTGTTAATCCTGCCGATAAACCAGGGGAACCAGCGATAATAGAAACCGATGACGCGAGTGGAAGTATTGCTATCAATAACCAAGTGAAGACCAAGGCAACTTCAGCACATTGCGGGGTCGATTTCTCAATGGATAAGGATAACCACCTAACTGTGCGCGGTTGTGTGGGGGTTGGTCAATGGGCAGTTATGCAGAAGATGGCAATCCGGAATCCTCTTACTTATGCCCAAGGGCTAATTAAACGGCAACTCAGTGAAGCAAACATTGCATTTGAGGGGGATGTTTTGCTCGGTAAAGCGCCATCTGGATCATTATTAATCGCAAGCGAGAACTCAAAACCTATCTCACAGTTGATGGCAGATACATTAAAACCATCTGATAATTTGTATGCGGATAGTCTGTTTTTGCATGCCGCAGAGAAATTAAATGGTTCCCCTGTTGATTGGAGTGAAGCGCAATTCATTGTAAAAAAATTCATTCAACAACAAACGGGCATTGAGCTCGGAAATGCGGTGTTAACGGATGGTTCGGGCTTATCTCGGCATGATTTACTAACACCAAACCAGACAGCGAGTTTACTTCGCTTTTTATATGAGCGATTCCCTCTCACCTATGAGTATATTGCCGCTTTGCCTGTTTCAGGACGAGATGGCACACTGCAACGGCGATTCAAAAAGCCTAATCAGCAAGATATGGTGCGTGCAAAAACAGGAACAATGACTGGTGTCGTTAGTCTTTCCGGCTATTTGTACACGGCCAATGCGCATACCCTGGCTTTTGCTATTTTTATTAACAATCGTCCAGGCACCAGTCCTTCCATTTCAGGGCGTTACCGCTCTTTAGTGGATTCGTTATGCACCTATTTTTTGCAGCAAAAACCAGGCAACAATATTTTATCTAGGGTGTTCTCATCAAATAATCGAATTAAGTATCAGCAAAACCCTACTCAAGCAGAACTACAACGCGGTAGGCAGGCGAGATGGCGACGCCTTGAAACTGTCGTGAAGCAGTCACTCAAAGGACAGTCTGTTGCAGTTATTTATCGCGGTAACGAGCTTGTACTTAAAGATAATCAAGCTGATGCAGCCCGGGTGTTGAATACATTACAGGCATTGCGGAAAAAATATTCTTTTGCTGTTGCTCTATTCTCTCAATCAATGCCCTCTGGAACAGGAGACAAACCATTGGTGTTATGGACCCAATCCGTTGACTCACTTGGACCCGCCCAACGGATTTGGATTATTCGCGAAGCAGTTGCTTGAGATAGTAAGCCAGTAGGCTTACTATCTCAAGATTATATTACAGTGCGATGTTTGCGAGATTTCCTTAATTGATTCTTTTGCTGGGATGTTTGTCAAAATTTCCCTTATTTTTGCGGCATCATAACGGCGCTGGGGATTATCTTTTGAAAAAATGCCATGACCAAAAAAGGTAGTATGGTAATAAGAGTTATCGGGATTGGCATAATCAAAAACAATCTCTTGTTGACCATATGCAGTTTGAAATTGAGCTGCGATATAAGCCTCCAAGATAGCAACTTGATTTTCATCCAAATCATTCCGATCAAATCGTCCTGAGGCTAAATAAACTTGCAAATACCCTTTACGCTGACAAAGATAGCCCGCATAAAAAGCTGATCCATCATAATTACCTTCAGGAATAGTGAGTGAAGGATGGCCGTAGCGGTCGTCCCAATTAATAAATTTAAAACTTGCTTCACTGAACGTGTCTGCGATTCCACGATAATTATATTCTTTTTCATACGCATTTTTGACACCTGTAGCTAAAAGAAAGTCTGACCTTAAAACCCAGATTCGTTTTTCAAGGTGCTGTAATGGGTACGAGACTTGCTCAATATTCTCGAAAGCTGGGTTGATATTATCTTCTCCTGGATAAGAATACTTAGGCTTAACAGGGGCTATGTTTAAACGGATATACTTTCGTGCCTTGGCATAATTTAACGCTGCCTCAGCACAAGCCGCAGCTTTGGCAAGGGATTCTTGAGAATACCGCCTGTATTGCTTAACGACAGGGAAAGGAGTATCGGTAAAAAACAACGCAGAATCTTCATCGTCTTGTTTGCCAGGCTGCGTATCATAAAAAACGACGTCTTGTTCCCCATAGGACTTACTGAAGTTTAAAACGAGGTAAGATTCAATAATGTGAGTTTGCTCTTCTGACAAAGGAAAGATACCTTCTTCAACCCTATCAGACCGGTTAAACCGGCCTGAGGACAGGAATACTTCCAGGTGATCTCGTCGTTGGCAAACAAAACCAGCGTAATAGACCTGGCCATTATATTTTCCATCGGGTTGAGTAAGTGACGGGTGTCCATAACGGTCGGTCCAATCGATATATTGATGGAGTGCAGGGTCAATGACATCCTCCAAACCATGGTAATGGTATTCCTGGTAAGCGTTTTTAACGCCGGTCGCAATAATAAAATCGCTGCGAAGTACAAAAATCCGTTTTTCGTTTAGTTGTAATCGAGACTTTACTTCAGCAAGGGATTGAAAGGCTGGGTTTATCCCTCTTTCATTTGGATATGAATATCTTGCGGATATCGGTTTGATGTTTTCTTGGATGTAGGATTTTAGTATAAAAGGAATATGCACAAGAGAAGCTTGTATGTCTTTTGCTGTACTAGCCATAAATACCTCGAACTTAAATTTAAATTCAGCAGGTTTGTTTTATGCTGAAATTAAGTAGTGATCGCGTTTTAAGTGGGTTCCTTTTTGGAAAAAGGAACTGAGGTATCCTGGGCACTGGTATTGAGAAGATCATTTGTTTAACGCTGATTCACAAATAAACCTGCCCAACCTGGACAACAGTGCCCAGGCGGCGCATCATTCGATTTCGTAAATCAGGTAGCTTCATTTTATGAACGAGGGAATACTTTAAATTAATATAAATTGTGTACAGTATGTATTTAAATTAATTCCAATGTCAAGCAGAAGTACGTCTACGTCATTAGGCAAGGCTTATGATAACAACACCTGCAAAAATAAAAATGCCTCCGATGATAACGGCAAGGTTTACATGCAATTCATGAAATAAAAACCAGGTAAAAAAGATAGTGAATAGGGGATAAATTAATTCAATAATCCCCGCTACAGTGGCATTCTTCATGTGAATAGAAGCCACAATGAAAAAACTGGCGAGCAGAACGACGATAATTTCGATGATCGTTAGCCAGCGAACATTAGGATCGATGAGTAATAGGTGAAAATCTTTCTTCATGGTTGTGAAATAGGAAATGATCGTAAAAAAAATGGCTCCGAAAAGCATTTCTAAAGCCAATAAACTAACGGGGGATATACTCTGTAGTATTTTTTCAGCCAGAGCATAATTAAATCCCCATAAAATAGCAGCAATAATGGCGTAAGTTAACCACATTTTGGCCTCCCAGAGTAAAGGTAGGCCACCTTTAACAAGTATTCAAGGATCTTAGTGACCAGTTATAACTTCAAAACGCTATTTTACAGGAAAATTAAAATAGGTCTTTGGATAGGGTTCATTATTAAGGGTGAAATGCCACCACTCTTGAGGATAGGATCTAAACCCATTTTCTGTCATCAGATTACGAAGCAATGCCCGGTTGGCTTTTTGTTTCTTATTTAAATCAGAATAAAAAATGGCAGCGCTTGGATCCATGCAATCAAACCGAGTGCCCGTGTCTATGGAATCATCATTGAGATAGTGGTTAGTTTTATCAAAGCAACGAGTAATGGCCGAATTAACAACAGGATATTTTGTCCCGATTTTGACTAAAGTCAAATCGATGGTGCTTCCTCGGGTATGGCCGGATCCTTTAGCGATATAGCCTTTGGTAAATAAATCCTTTTTGTCTTCGCGCGGATAAAAGGAAGTTTTCATGCGAGTATCGTCAGGATCGAGGCTCCACTGGTAAAAAGCTTCCACTGCAGTTTGAGGTCGATAACAGTCATAAACTTTAAGGGTATAGCCTAATTTATTCGCAGCTACTTGTACTTTGGCTAAATGTTCGGCTGCCTCACGAGTGAGAATACAGCGGCCAGATTGATATCCAGGGATCGGACGGCCAATAAAATTATAACTTGTAGCATAACGTATATCTTGGATAATGCTTGGCTCAATATCTCGTAAATAAACAAATCCTTTAGGGAGGCCCCAGACTGTTTGACTCAAGGCATAAAGAAAGAGAGTAAGCAGCATACGTTGCATGTTAGCCCCACAATACAGTTAATATTATCTTAACTTTCCCTTAATATAATTAAAATTACATTTTAAAAATAGAGTTTGCCATGCCCAGAGAACACAGCGAACTTTTTAAAAGCTTAACTCAACAAGTTGGACACGAATTTTGTCTTAACCCAGAGCTGGTTAAAGAGAGTATACTTGAAGGCGAAATTAATTATGGGGCAATGAGTGATTTATTGCGCGAGGTAAATGATGCGCAATTTGGTATTGTCTCTACCCTTGATAATGGCACAAATACGTGGTTGAGGGATGCGACTTGTGCTACCCCTCTTGCCCAGCGGATGTCCCATGATGCACCTGTGATTGAGGCTAATAATGCTTTGTTACGTTGCCTGTCCCGGTTACGACCCATCGACTTTGCGATTGATAAAAAACATGGCGCTCATGGGCGGGAGCTTCGTGACGAGATCAAAACTGAATTTGGCTCATTGTGCAGGGAAATTCTAGAAATTGCACAGGGAGAAGGTTCTAATTCCCAGAAGAATGCGCTCATTACCCAAAAAGAAAAAGCATTTAACACCTTTTTGGTGAAGCAACTTCATGAGGCTAACTTGACTAGGGGGTGTGAAAGTAAAAAGGACGCTGAAAAATTATTGGCTTATTACCGTGATCTATCTAGCGTACTTTCTCCTGCCCGCACGATGGTTACTTTGACCTATGATGAGTCTGCACATATTTTGCAACGGGAGACACAATATCCTGTTACCGAAAAAACACCAGTCCAGATAGAAGCCCTTCAACAACTTGAAACACTAATCCCGTATCCACTTGAGGATGAGAAAAACGCTCACACAATTCGTAATCTTGCAACACAAGAAGCAGATTATTTGTTTGCTGAGTTGATTGCTAAACCAGATACTGCTTTACCAGCCCAGGCACGTAAAACGCATCTGGTTGGTGCGAAAAATGCGTTTATTGTTAAAAATGAATTAATTCAAATCGTTGATGAGCTCCCTCCTGATGTTGATGGGTTAGAGGCTCAAGATGAAGATGTGCTTTGGTTAGCTCGAATGGGTTCACCGGCTTTTATTGGTGAAGGTGAAAAAAGTGAAGTAATTCAAATACATACACGCGAAAATTTGGAACAAGTGCGTGCTGCTGCCGCAGCAAGAATGGGTGGCGATGTTGACACATTGAATCTTCATGTTACCACATTGAATACTTACACGTTTAGTGAAAATCAATCCACTATAATTAAGCACGTGTCTCAAGCAACAAGAGGACGAGAAGAAAAATCGGACAAGATGTCTTACATGGCAACCAATCCTGAAGGGACTCTTCGAGCTTTGGATATTGCTGAAGGATTAAATTTTGGGGAAGAAGAGCCGCCACATGGAATTGCTCCTTTCCAAAAAGCGAAGCGCCTCAAAAGCGTAAGTAAGGTTATTTTAGCCGCAAGTAATACGGAAGACACCATTAGTGTTATTCATTGTGCAAGTGGCCAGGATAGAACGGGAACTGCAGTTGAAAAGTCGACTCAAGATTGGATGAAGAAGAGATACAAAAGCAAGGGATTAAGCACTAGAAATATCGAATCTGTACGCGCAGCAGGTGGAAATGCCGCCGAAATTGCCTCTCACCATGTGCATGGGTCTACTGGGATGAAAAGCGATTCCATTGCTAATGATCTACTCGGGGAGGCAACATTCTCTCCAGAGGCCCAGCGTGAGTTTTATCTCAAAAGTGCAAAAACCAATAAGCTAAACGAAGTTGACGAGGTTGATTTTCTAAAGAGACCATGTAGATTTGCCAAAGATGAATACGAGGATTATTTCCGTCAATTTGAAGAGAATTTGAGAAATTCCACAGAACCGTTGATGATTTGTAAAGGAAACGAAGTAATAAAGCAAGTTAAGAAGATCATTGCGGGAAGGAACCCAGAAAATTTGAACTCGCGCTCTCTTAGTGATTTGTCTCTGGTATTATTTGCAGCCAACAAAGCCATGAGAGAGTTAGACGATCCACAAAAAACTCAAGAAAATAGCAAACGGCTTGCAGCGCTAGCAAATAATGTATCGGGTAAAGCTTCACCAAAATGGCAAGCGCTAGGTGTTGCATTAATGATTTTTGCTTGTGCTTCTTTAGTTGTTGTTGGAATTTTAGCTGCTATTCCAAGTGGAGGAACAAGCTTATTGCTCTCTGCAGTTGGCGCCATCGGATTAACTGCTTCTGTTGGCGTAGGAGCTGGTGTTGGGGCAGTTGGTTTTGTTGGAACCGGTATGTTTTATCTTGGAAGAGAAAAAGGGCTGGCTAAATCGGTAAGTCAATTCAAGCAATCCCTTTTCTATGTTAAAGAAGAATCAAAGTCCGCGATCGAGAATCCAGAGGAAAAAGATAGGCAAAATACTGATCTCACAAGTTCTTTCAATTAACCGTAATTTCATTACGTATGAAGGTGTTACGTAGAATTGCTAAAGGAATAGGGCAGCACACTGAATCTGAAGAGATAGTGGATTAATAATATCTCGTTTTTATGAAAGAAGTATTTCTGGATTAGTAGGCCAAGCTCAAGCGGTTTACTTTTCTAGTTCCTAATAACTCACTTGCTTAGCTATGGTTCACAAGAGAGCATTGAAGATATGCCTTTTGAAAAGGAATAAAAGCGGGGGTACCTAGTAGGTAACGAAAAATTGATGGAGGCAGATCCTTTGCCCCAGTAATCGGAAGAAACAGTAGCAAAAAAATCAACATTAATGATTTAACTCTTTATTTCCTCAGGTTGTTGTTTTTTTCTATGCTTATTTTTCCATTCAGTATCAATTGCACCCTTTTCAAAGCCGGTTAATTGATGATTAAGGGCAACGCGGTCATCAAATACAAAACAGGTTCCCTCCCATAGCGAATCTTCTGCTGGCATGGATTCTAAGTAATTTAATATCCCGCCTTTTAATTGATAAACTTCCTCAAAGCCCAGTTTTTTTAAATAAGAAGTGGATTTTTCGCAGCGAATACCACCAGTACAAAACATAGCAATCTTTTTGTCCTTTTTCTCTAAAAGATGGGTTTCAACGTATTCTGGAAAGTCTCTAAAATTCTCTGTATTTGGGTTAATTGCGTTTTTAAAAGTACCCAGTTTTACTTCATAGTCATTTCGGGTATCGATAAGAACAACTTCCGGGTCTGAAATTAATTCGTTCCATTCCGCAGGATTTAAGTGAGTTCCGGAGAGCTCGAGTGGGTCAACGCCGTCTACACCCAACGTGACAATTTCCTTACGTAATTTGACCTTAGCTTTGGCGAACGGGTTAAACTCGTTATAGGTCGGTCTGAAGGCTAGATCCTCTAAACCTGAATAACTTTTTAGAAAGGCTATGAGTGGCTCAATTTCTTCTTTTTGGCCACAGAAAGTACCGTTGATTCCTTCGCTTGCTAAAATGATAGTTCCTTTAACTTGATTTTCCTTCATTACTTTTAGGATGGGTTCTCTCATTGACTCATAATTGTTAAGAGAAACAAATTTATAAAAAGTCATAACTACATACGATTTCATTTTTTTACCTAATTGATACAGTCTATTCTTACTAGGATCTATTCTGCCAGTTTTAAATGGGCTGTGTTGATTGTTAAAGCAATGCTTCCTATTTTACTACTATTCTAGTAGTGTGCAAAAGGGTATGAAGCAGAGTTCTCTTTGTAAAGAGAACTCTATTTTAATCTGATTAACCAAATGGACTAGTAATAATCGATAGTCGTGGTGGTGACATCAATCGGATCTGTATCAATTATGGTAACTGGATCATAATAGATCGGTCTTACAACCACTGCTTCGGGGGCTGGCACCACTCGAGTCGTGGTTATAGTGGGCGTATATGTCACAGAGCGATATTCTAAAACTCCAGGACTTGTGCAACACCCACAGGCTGCCAGAAGAACAATCATTGGGGCTAGCGCTATCCATTTCATGATTAACCTCAAAAGTGTTATTCTCAGGTCAAATTGTAGATTACTTGAACAATATTCTCCAGTTTAATCCCAACTAAATGAAACAGATAAGAAAAAAATAAAATTGCTCATGACACAATATCGATTTAAGTAAGATCAAAATATTGAGATGCGATTTAACTTAAAAGGGGTTAAATTGAATTTACATCGATAAATCATTCTGTTTCAGACGGCGGAGCGGCACTTAAGTAATAGAGGAAAACTAGAAGCTGGGCGACTGCCAGATAAAGCTTAGGGGGTATTTCTGAGCTTAAATTCACCTCAGCAAGCAGGGTTGTCAACTCCTCATTTTTTTGTAAAGGGACACCATGTTTTTTGGCGGCACTAATGATTTGTTCTGCAATAATACCTTCTCCTTTAGCGGTGACTTTGGGAGCCGATGTACCATCATAGTGCAGCGCAATTGCCTGTAATTTATCTTTGTTCATATGTGTATATCCAATAAACGTAAATCACGAATGTCTACCTCATGATCTTCTAAACCTAAATGCAGATTCCATAAGCGTAGGGTTAATCCCACAGAGCTTAAAAGATTATCGAAAGCTTGCTGATGAGAATTTAAAAGCGCTACGGTATTTTGTTGTTCTGCATTGATTTGAATATCAATAGCCATATCCTGCATTTTTACCCTTGCTTGTATATCGCCTAAGCCTGGTAAATTCACTGCAAAGCTAATCGACCAACTCGAGGCCAAAGAGGGTGTCTCTTGACGGTGCTCTTTAATTTGGATGGGAATGACATCAATTCCAGTGGGTGTCTTTAAGGGGAGATCGAGCATGAGGTTGAGGGCTTGATCGGTAGGTTGAAGCAAATTAGTCAATTGGGCGGTTTTGATTCTCGCTAAAACCTGATCGGTTTGCTCATACAGGAGCTCTAAGAGCGTACTTATCGGTTTTCCAGTAAAAGATGGGGCAAGCAATTGATGCATGGGCTGTGGAATAGCTCCAGGTAATGGTAAAGATTCGCGTTGAGGTAAATTAGGAGCTGAATTTATCCCAGGAGTGGTTGATTTCACTCCTTCATTCATCAAAGCATGCAGTAATCGTAAGCACTGCCTTTTAAAGTCGTTCTGTAAATCACCAGTGCCGTTTCGTCGCCAATTGAATAAATTTGCTTCCCAAAAAAGCCCACAGTTAGCAATCGCTTGACTAAGTTGCTGAGGCAATTGCGTGATCGAGCTAATACTTATGAGCAATTCATTAATCTGTTGCCTGATAGAGTCGGGCAAATGAATAGTATCGAGGGCAGCTAGAGTGGCAAATAAATGTGTTGCCGGCGCTTGTTTGGGTAGTGTTTTTGCTAAAGCAGCTTCCATAGGGGTTAAGGGTGGGGGCTCGCGCAAAACTTGCAAAACAATCGTCCCATCCTCTGTTTTTATGACCTTAAGCTGAAGTAAATCGCCAGGCTCTAAATGCTGCGAGGTTTGCGCATTGATATTTTCACCGTCAATGTTAATCAGGACTTGGTTTTCGGTAAGCGACTTAACCACCACGGCTTTTAGAATCTGGCCGACGTAGAGCTCGGTATCTGGTTTAGTCAGTTTGAGTTCTTGGGTTGGATTTAGTCGGATACTTGGCGTGTTCGAAAGATCAACAGGCATACATTATTCCCTTAATTTGCTTGTCATCCACAAATTCATTTCACTATACTGATGCCGATTATATCGGCTGATAGAGTAATTTACTTAACCTATCGCTATAAAAAAGGACTTAGAGCCTGTTTTTTAGAAGAAGGCTCTCCATAAACAGGGTGTACAACAATGTTAGATAGAGCTAGCGTCGTCGACGAACAATTTGTTAACCGTGTCACTCAAGCAAATTTCCCTCCTGCAATAAGTCCAACCCGCTTAGCACAGGCTGGTATGGACAAAAAAATTGCGATCGAACTCTTTGATTCACAAATTAAATCACGTCTACTTGACCTTATTGCTCGTCAGTTAAAAGAAAAAGGATTGTCCTATTACACAATTGGTAGCAGCGGTCATGAAGGCAATGCAGCATTTGGGAAAGTATTTCGCGTCAGTGATATGGCTTTTTTGCATTATCGGAGCGGCGCGTTTTACTTACAACGCGCCAAGCAACTGCCCAGTTGCGATGGTGTTCAGGATATTCTATTATCGCTTGTTGCTGCAGCAGCCGATCCTATTGCAGGTGGGCGCCACAAAGTCTTTGGTAGCATAGCCCTAACTATTCCGCCACAAACTTCAACAATTGCCTCACATTTGCCCAAAGCCCTTGGCGCTGCAATTTCGATTACTCGTGCAAGGGAGCTAGCAATTTATTCAAAATTACCGGCTGATTCAATCATCCTTTGCTCATTTGGTGATGCTTCAACGAACCATGCCTCAGCACAAACGACTTTAAATGCTTGTTCTTGGATTGCTACTCAGCAATACCCCTTGCCGTTAATTTTTATTTGTGAAGATAACGGCATCGGTATCTCAGTACCAACACCCAGTAATTGGATCGAATCTTCGGTGAAACAAAGGCCAGGGCTGCACTACATTGCCTGCGATGGTTTAAATCTGGCTGATGTTTATTTAAAAGCTAAACAAGCGGAATCTATCGCAAGAGCTAAGAAGCAGCCTGTTTTCCTTCACATGAAATGCGTGCGATTGTTAGGTCATGCCGGTTCTGATATTGAGTTTCAATATAATTCACAATCCGAGATTGAGCAACGTGAAGCAAATGACCCCTTATTGCACACAGCAAGACTATTATGTCAAGAAGGATGGATGACAGCCAAAACAATACTAACGCTATATCAAGACAATAAAACGCTTATTGAAGCTAAAGCGGTGGAAGCGATCCGGTTGCCGAAAATGAACAGTGCTCAAGAGGTGATGTCTTCCCTGTTACCCAAGACACGCAATAAGCGGATATATCTACCGCCCGACAATGCCCGTCGGGCTGAAGTTTTTGGTAATGCATATAGCCAATTAAATTTAAAACGCAACCTTTGCCAACACATCAATTTTGCTCTTACTGATCTCATGATGCAGTACCCTAATATGCTGATTTTTGGTGAGGATGTTGGCAAAAAAGGCGGAGTTTACCGGGTAACTGCAGATTTGCAAGCTCGCTTTGGTCAGCGTAGAGTCTTTGATTCATTGCTCGATGAGACGACCATTTTGGGTACGGCAATCGGGCTTGCTCATAACGGGTTTATACCTGTACCTGAGATTCAATTTTTAGCGTATTTACATAATGCAGAAGATCAGTTGCGTGGCGAAGCGTCGACTTTGTCCTTCTTTTCTAATGGCCAGTATCAAAATCCGATGGTTATCCGTATTGCTTCTTTAGCGTATCAGAAAGGCTTTGGCGGCCATTTTCACAATGATAATTCAATTGCGGTATTGCGCGATTTGCCAGGAGTCGTTGTTGCTTGTCCCTCAAACGGCCCAGATGCAGCCAAGATGTTGCGCTCGTGCATGAGATTGGCGCATGAAGAAGGTCGTATCGTAGTATTTCTCGAACCCATCGCCTTATATATGACTAAAGATTTGCATGAGGCAGGGGACAATGGTTGGCTTTTTGATTACCCACCTGTCGATGAAATGATTGAACCCGGTGAGGTTGGTGTTTATGGCGAAGGTGAGACAGTGATACTTACCTATGCAAATGGTTATTATTTGTCTAGGCAAGCCGTAAAAATCCTTGAGCAAGAACATGGTATTGCGGTAAAACTTATTGATTTACGCTGGTTAAGCCCATTACCCACTGAAGCAATTTTAAAAGAAGTGAGTAAAGCAAAACGCGTTTTAATTGTTGACGAAGGGCGCCAAAGCGGCTCGGTGAGTGAAGGGTTAATCACGATGTTAGTTGAACAGACAGTCCATCGCTTGAAAATAAAACGTATTACGGGTGAGGACTGTTTCATTCCATTAGGTACCGCCTGGCAATATCTGTTGCCCAGCCGTGATTCTATTGTGGAGGCCGTTTTGGCCTTAAATTCAGTTAAAAGGGAGAAAGATCGTGGACGACTTGTTATTTCTTGATGAACAATTACACGCTGATGAACGTATGATCCGCGATAGCGTTGCACGTTTTGTTAGCCAGGAAGTTATACCATTAATGGCTGAATCATTTGAACATGCCCAATTCCCAAAACAGCTAATAAAAAAATCAGCAGAGCTGGGTTTATTGGGTCTTACTTTGCCTGCGCAATACGGTGGGTCAGAGGCTTCCTATGTGGCTTATGGTTTGGTCTGTCAAGAATTAGAACGAGGGGATAGTGGCTTACGCAGCTTTGTCTCTGTACAAAGTTCACTGTGCATGTACCCTATTTTTGGTTATGGCACTGAGGAGCAGAAAATGCGGTTTTTACCTGCTATGGCTGCAGGTGAGATCATTGGTTGCTTTGGCCTTACCGAACCTGATTCGGGCTCTGATCCTGCCAGTATGCGGACCTATGCGAAAAAGGTGGACGGAGGCTGGCTTTTAAATGGCGCAAAAATGTGGATTACCAATGCACCAATCGCTGATATTGCGATAGTCTGGGCTAAAACTGATGAGGGAATTCGTGGTTTTATTGTCGAGAGAGATTTTAAAGGGTTTAGCAGTCCGGAAATCAAGCAAAAAATGTCATTACGTGCCTCGCTGACTGGCGAGCTCGTCTTTGAAGATGTTTTTGTGCCAGAGGCAAATTTATTACCTAAAACGGATAAAGGATTAGGCGCTGCACTAAGTTGTTTGAGTCAAGCACGATATGGCATTGCGTGGGGAGCAATGGGGGCGGCCATGGCTTGCTTTGATATTGCTCGAGATTACTTGCTTGAGCGCAAACAATTCGGTAAGCCCCTGGCGTCATTTCAACTGGTACAAAAGGATTTAGCACAGATGTATACCGAAATTATCAAGGCTCAATGGATGAATTTACAAATAGGCAGGCTAAAAGATCAGAAAAGGGAAACGCCGACGATGATTTCCTTGGCCAAAGGAAATGCGTGTAGAGAAGCATTAAAAATTGCCCGGGCTTGTCGAAATTTACTCGGTGGAAATGGCATCAGCCTTGAATATCATGTCATTCGTCATATGCTTAATCTTGAGTCAGTATTTACTTATGAAGGTACGGATAATGTGCATACTCTAGTGTTAGGGCGCCATATTACCGGTATTAATGCATTTAACTGACTATAGTGTTTTAAGAAGCGGTTTAATTTTTAAGCCGCTTCTCTATTGCAACACATTAACGCATACCTAATACAATACTGCCGGTATGCCCTTGCTCCACAACTTCAGCTTTTGCTTCCCCAGTCTCTAATAGCCGGGTGATTTCCTCAATTTTTTCAGTTCTGGAATAACCCTGACTAAAGCAAAAAAAGAGGTAACTTAGGAGATGATATTCTGTCAAGCGGTTTCTTAATGATTCTCGATGTGCTTCCAAAGCCTGACGTTGACCGAGAGACAAATCATATTTTCTATATTGGTTATTCTCAGAAAAAAAGGTTTTAGTGTGGCTTGAAACTTGGCGATGTTGCGGAGAAGTCCTAACAGGGGCTGGTTCATCCAACAACTCAGGCTTTGCCACTTTTAAAAGCTCAGATGGAACTGGGTCCAATTTCAGAAATTGAGTATTTCCTCCGATGGAAAGCTCTAACATGAGATAATCAGCTCTAGTGTTTATATCAGGCTCTCTAAGGATTACCCGGGAATTCTCTACGCCAATATTAAGGGTATATTCATAGACGCCTTGCCCTTTTCCCGATTTGATAATAGGGATCTCTATCCATGTTGCTCTTTCTGAATCAAATGTATATATCCTTTTCTTTGCGCCTTCATTTCCAATTTTGTAATAATGATTTAATTGTTTGCAATAATAATATCTCATGCGTTTTCCTACCTTTCATAGCCAAGCAAATTATACCATAAAGGGAAAAATTATGTAATTTTTTTGACCATAATTTACAAAGCCACCTTGTCTTTTATCAATAGACAAGTTATTATGCCCATCCAAATCGGGGCGTAGCGCAGCCTGGTAGCGTACTAGCATGGGGTGCTAGTGGTCGAAGGTTCAAATCCTTCCGTCCCGACCAAAAAATCCCTTTTAAATCAATAAATTGCATCTAATACTTCAAGCTCATTCTCTAATTTTATTTTTCCAGGGTACACTTTGGGGTACACTTATTTGAAAGTGACTTCCTTTGATTTAACGGGGTCTTTCCCAATTACGGGGGCACTAATCGTTAGCAACAGAGCACCCTAACACGCGTTCTATAATTTTCAAAGTTTTTAAACCCATAAGCTCTACGCTGAATGAGTTTCATTTTTCGATGAAAGCC